>X288_Common_Brushtail__coassemble_28_pt1 | contig 19767 bp, 16 predicted proteins | sample X288_Common_Brushtail__metabat2_high_PE_006 | metagenome-assembled genome bin X288_Common_Brushtail
CCCTTCAATAGGTAAGTGGAATGGCAGCTTGTTCCGTTTCAAACCCCGTGGTAGTGATACCACGTATGGGATTGGATGGTTGCCCTTGGGGGGCTATTGCAAGATATCGGGCATGGTTGACGAGAGCATGGACATGGAACAGATGAAAGGTCCTGTCCAACCCTGGGAATATCGGAGCAAACCGGCTTGGCAGCGATTGCTTATCATGGTGGGTGGCGTGCTGATGAATTTCATCGTGGCGTTCTTCATCTATGCCATGATATTGTTCCATTGGGGCAACAGTTATATCGCGAGCAAGGACATGACCATGGGAATGAAGTTTAATGCTGACGCGAAGGCTCTTGGTTTCCAAGACCGTGACATCTTGGTGGGCACTGACTTGAGGGAGTTCAAGGAATATAGTGCGGATATGTTCCGTGACTTGTCGGAAGCGCATCGTGCGGATGTCATCCGTGACGGGAAGTTGGTTAGCATTAACTTGCCAGGCGACTTAAACTTGTTGGACATGTTGAAGACGCAGCCTCGGTTTGTGGAGCCTTTCATCCCGGCCCAAGTGGATAGCGTGCTCAAGGGTACTCCCGCGGCGGCTATCGGTTTGCGCAAGGGAGACGTGATCGTGGGTGTCAACGGGAAGGAGGTAGACTCTTTCAATGCTTTCACCGATGAACTGGGAAGGTTGGAGGATGTCCTCACCACGATGACGACCAAGCAGGATAGCATGAACATACGTGCCGTGACACTTTGCGTCCAACGTGCTGGCACGAGGCAGGTGGACACGTTGAAGGCGACGTTGACACCCGACTTGAAACTGGGTTTCTCTCCCGTCAACGTCATTGCCCAATACAAGGTGACGCGCGTCTCTTATGGGTTCTGGGAGAGTTTCCCTGTGGGCTTGCGCTATGGGTGTGATGTCTTGTCAGGCTACGTGGGAGACTTGAAGTACCTGTTCAGTGCTGATGGTGTCAAGAGCTTGGGAGGTTTTGGCGCCATCGGGAATATGTTCCCTGCCCAGTGGAATTGGTATATCTTCTGGAAGATGACGGCTTTCTTGAGCATTATCTTGGCATTCATGAACATATTGCCGATACCAGCGCTTGATGGCGGCTATGTGTTGTTCTTGTTGATAGAAACGGTGATCAGGCACAAGTTTAGTGATAAGTTCATGGAACGGGCGGTCTCTTTTGGCTTCTTCATCTTGTTGGCGCTGATGTTGGTGGCCAACCTCAACGACGTGCTGCGTCTCATAGGATTGATGTAGAGGTCACATTATATATAATAGGTATAGGAAAGATAAGGATAACAGACGATGGATATAGTGAGATTCATAAAAGACTGGACATTGCCGATTTCCATTTTCACGGGGTCGGTCATCTATTTGATATTCGCGTATGTGCCGTGGCTTGACCCCGTGTCGGTGTTCATGGCACCGAAACTCGACCTTTTTCTGCCACTCTGCACCTTTGGAGTGCTTTATGTCACTTTCTGCAAGGTGGACTTCCATGCGCTGCGACCTGTCAAATGGCATCTTCGTATCCTCCTTGTGCAGTTCGCCTTGGTGACTGTCCTTGTCGTGATAGCGTTCGCTTTCCCTCTCTCGTGGCACGCCAGGTTGTTGGTGGAGGGCATGTTGGCATGCGTGATAAGTCCTGGTGCCACTGCCGCACCGGTCGTGACGCAGAAGTTGGGAGGAAACTTGGAGGAGATGACCTCCTTCACTTTCCTCTCGAATATCCTCTCGGCACTGTTGATTCCGATCAGTTTCTCTGTTATCACTGAATCGAGAGACGTCAGTTTCTTGCAGGGATTCTTGAAAATCTCGGGAGAGGTTGCCCTTGTCTTATTGCTGCCCATGGTATGCGCTTACTTCACGAAGCACTTCCTGAGTGGATGGCATCGTCGCATCGTGGGTGTCAAGGACCTTGCCTATTACCTTTGGTGCGCCAACTTATTGCTCGTGTCGGGAACTACCGTGAGGAATATCTTGCATGCCCAAACGTCTGGTTTGTTCCTCTTGCTCATGGCGGTGGCTGTCCTCTTGCTTTGTCTCGTCCTTTTCTCCATGGGAAGGAGTATCGGCAAGCCGCTTCAGGCTCCCGTCAACGCAGGACAGGCCTTGGGACAGAAGAACACGGTTTTCGCCATTTGGGTGGCGAACACTTATCTCAACCCCCTGTCATCGGTAGGACCAGGTTGCTATATCCTGTGGCAGAACATCATCAACAGCGTGGAGATATGGTCGCAAACCAAGAAACGGAAAAACTAACTTAAAACTTATAACTATGAGAAAAGCATTGTTGTCAATCCTGTCGCTCTTCTTGGCGGTTGCCGCCTCAGCGCAGAACGTACAGAAAGGGAAGTACGGTTATTTGTATTGTCACATGAGCGACCGTGGGGAGTGGACCGCTTATGCCGTGAGTCGTGATGGGTATCATTACCAAGACATCAACCACGGACGTCCTATCTTCGACGCTACGGAGCACGCACGCATTGAGGGAGGAACACGTGACGCCTATATCTGTCGCACCTCCGATGCCAAGGGGTATCTGATGGTGACCACGGACATGTGTGTGGCGAGAAGTCATAAGTGGGATAACTATGGCATCGACTTGTTGCGTAGCGATAACTTGCTGGAATGGAAGAGTGTCACTTTTGACTTCCGTGAGGGTCCCGGCATCTTCTGTGATGCCGCCACGGCTGCGTCTCCTTACAAGGATTGGTCTACCATCGACAGGGTATGGGCACCGCAGATATTCTGGGACCCTGACTTCCTCTGGAAGGATGGCTCCAAGGGTGGTTACATGATTTATTTCTCCATGCTTAACCGAGAGGAGGAGGATTACGATCGCATGTATTATAGTCATGCCGACAAGTCATTTACCAAACTTACCATGCCTCACTTGCTCTTTGACTGGGGCTATGCCACAATCGATGCCGACATCAACTACTTGTCTTCTGACGGCAAGTATCATATGTTGATAAAGAAAGAGGGAGGAAAACCAGGCATCTATACCGCCACGAGCGACCACCTGACCTATGGGTGGGGTGAACCTGTAGACGATGACTACGTGAGTTTCGAGGGTGACAAGAAGTGTGAGGGAAGCAGTGCCTTCCAACTTGTGGGGGATGACACGTGGCACGTGGCTTACATAGAGTATAGCAGCAACCCGAAGCATTATCGCATCTGCAAGGCTGACAAGTTCTTGCGCAACTTCCGTGACCCTGTTGACATAGAAGGCGTGACAGGACCGCAACATGGATCGTTCATGCGACTTACCAAGAAGGAGTACAAGCGCTTGCTTGAGTACGACGCCGTGATGAGCAAGCGACGTTAACAGGGTCAGCGTTCCTTACGGGCGCATTGTTCACAAATCCCCTTGACAGTGTAGGTGACGGAGGTTTGCCGGTAACCTTCTGGCAAGGGTATTTGTGGTATGCGGGTTTCTTTCAGGCAAATCAGCTTGTGGCACCGCTCACAATAGAAGTGGGCATGCACGTCGTCGTCTTCTTCATGTGAGCTAAGGCACAATTCGTATTTCGTTCCTGATTCGTCGCATTCGATGGCGTGTACAAGGTGGCGCTCTCTAAACAGCGTCAGCATGCGATAGATATTCGACTTGTCTATCGTGAGGATGCGCTGCTCTAGTTCCATGAGTGATTGGGGATGCTCCTCCTCGTGGAGTTCCCTCATGAGAATGATGCGGTTGGCGGTTGGCTTGATACCATGTTGGACAAGCAACGCGATGATTTCAGTTTCTTTCATTGGCATAATGGCATCTTGTCGTTCATGTAAACGGCTAGTTTTCTCATGGGCTATATTATTTTTAGTGTTTCTTCAGGAATCCCAAGCACTCTTCGAGTATCTTGGCATGGAGGATTCTCATGATGCCAAGGTAGAGCAGGGCGGCCAAAATGATTCGGGCGACCAACAATAACCTTAGGTCGACGATGGACTTCGTTACCCAATACGTGAAGGTCATTACCGCCGCTGCGACAAGGCAGAAAGGTAGTATGTCTCGTGCCATGTCGATGAGACGCACGCCCACCAACTTACCTGCGAAGTATTGCCACACAAGTAACCATGCTACGGTGACCATCGTGTATGCCGTTACCATCATCACGATGCCATGGGTATAGGCCAGCAAGACGAACCCTGTCTGCAAGACGATAAGCGCCAGTGTACACCACATGAAGATATCAGAGCGTCCATGACTAATCACCAGGTTTTGGTACATCGTGTAGAAAGGCAGGAAGGCACCCCCGACGCAAAGCACTTGCAGGAGGGGCACGCTGTCAGTCCATTTCTCGGTAATGGCAACAAGGATGAACTCGTTTGCTACCATCGCAAGACCAAACATGGCAGGAAAGGAGAGGAATGCCATGAAGCGGAGCATCTTGCGGAACACGCGTCCCTGTCGTCGCAGGTCATCGTTCACCTCCACGAGCACGGGTTGTGCCACTTGTGCCACCGTTCCCGAGATGAAAGAACTAGCCATGCTGTTCCACTTGAACGCTTGGGTGAAGTCGCCCACGGTCTTGGCGGGAAACAACCTTCCGAAGATGAAGGTCAGGATGTTCTGGCTAAAAGTGTTGATGAGGGTGGTGATGAGTATCTTGTAACTGAAACCATACATGCGACGTATGGGGGTGAAGTCTATGTGCAGGGAAGGTCGCCACGGAATCATGAAGAAGCGCCCGATGCTTGTCAGTCCCACGTAGGTCATCTGTTGCCAAGCCAGACTCCAGTAGGCATGTCCACGGAAAGCCAGGGTGATGCCCACGATACCTGAGACGAGGAGTGCTGTTACTCGCAAGATGGCATTTTCCTTTACCACCATGTTCTTGAAGAGGTAGGCCGTGGGAACGGTGCCAAAGGCACTGAGCAACAACGTGAGGAAGAGGAACCGTGAGAGCGTGACCAATACGGGTTGACGGAAGAAGGAGGCGATGAGGGGCGCTGAGAAGAACAGCACGGCATAGAGCGTGACGCTCACGAGGAGGTTAAACCAGAACACGGCGTTATAGTCGTTGTCGGTGGGTTTGCGGATGTTGGCCAGTGCCGCGGTGAACCCACTTTCCTGCAGGGCACTGGCTATGGCGGTGAAGATGGCGAGCATGCCCACCACTCCGTAATCGGCAGGTGACAGCAAGCGAGCGAGGAAGATGCCCAGCACGATGTTCAGCAACTGCGTAGCGCCATTGTTTATGGCTCCCCAGAACAGTCCCTTGGCGGTTTTCTCTTTTAGTGTTTCCATCTTTCGTTATCGTGAGGTTTGCGTGGTTTCTTTCAATTCTTGGTATCTTCGTTGACAACGATACTTGTAATTGTATCCGAAGACGTGTTTCAGGAACTTCCGCCAGTTGTATGTGAGGATGAAAGCCAAGTGGTCGGATACTCTTGGGCGCTTTTTCACGTAGAGACTACGGGGCATGCGCACGAAATAGAGGTCGGCGATGGTCTCGAAGGCGGAAAAGGTGTGGCGCTGGGAGGATGGTAATTGGTAGAGCCAGACCTCTGAGTAGAAACGGTCGTTGGCAATGACCTGTTCATCAAACGCCGGTAGGCGACGGACATAGTTGGATGTCACCCACCAGAAGTTACCTGCGAACATCGTGTATTTGCGTGGAGGCCATTGGTAGCAACCATAGGTGTCGTAACCTGAAGTCAGGACATTCACCGCCACTTGCCATTTGCAGAACGTGAAATACTCCAACATCTCTCGCCAAGCTTCTATCTTGCGTTGGAAAGAACGAAACAGGCGGTCATGGGTGTCAAGTGCCTGGTAGGAGAGGCCTTTCGTGTGGAAGTAATACAACAGGCAATCCTCTCGCTTTGCCACCTCGTAGAGGTATTCCAAGGCGGGGTGTTCGTATCGGCGTGGGTCTTGGTGACTGGCGATGATTGCCACCTTGTCACTGTCTGCTATCTTCAGGAACTTGTCGATGTCTGTCGACTTTTGGGTGATGATGCTGACGTATAACTTGCTGGTGGCATTCAACAAACCACTTTGTCGGAGGTTTGATAGCTGTTGATCGACCAATCGTTCCCATCCTTTGGCACAATATACATGGTATACGCCATAGATGGGTGGGTGTGCGGTGGGCTCGTGCTCCCATGAGGAGAGGTCTTCACGTTGGTAAACATGAAGGAAAGAGTCCAGGAGGTGTGGGAAAGGGAAGGGCATGGTTCACTCCTCCTTCATCGATAGGATAAGACGGTGGTACATCTCGCGCAGTCCGTATCGTGGAGTCCAACCCAGTTGACGTATCTTTTGGGTGGACAAGCGATGATGGGTGGTGGGAGAATAGCCCTGGTCGTCTCGCAACTCCCAACGCGGTTGGATATCGGGACGAAACTCCCTGCACAGGAATCGGGCCATGTCGGCGATGGAGATATAGGTGTCCTCATTCGCCACGTTGTAAACCTCGCCAGCCTTTCCCTTTGCCAAGAGATAGAGCATGCCACTCACGGCATCTGTCGTATAACAATAACAGCGACTGAGTTCACCAGTCGTGTGCAGGATGATGTCCTTTCCTTGGATGACATGACGGGCGAACTGGGCAAATACCCGCTTGTCGTTCTTGTTCACGCCTGCTCCGAAGGTCTGTGCCAACCGACCTATCTTGACAGGCACTCCGTATTCCATGGAATACCCATGGCATAAGCATTCCGCGGCACGTTTCGCCATGGGGTAACTGCTGCGGGTGTCCATGGGATTGAGGAACCCTTGCTTGTCTTCTGTCAAGGGGATGCTGTCGTCGTCTATCGTGCCATAGACTTCCAGTGAGGAGGCGAAGACCACGGATTGCAATCGTGCCTGGTGGGCGTAACGCAGGATGGCGTCTGTTCCCCGTATGCCTGTCAACAGGGTGTCAACGGGATGGTCTGTGAAGTGGCGTGAGGCGGTGGGACTGGCGAAATGCAATAGGGCGTCCACGGGCTTAGGGGGCATGAAAGCATCGTCTCCGGAGAAGTCATGGATATAATAAGGTATCTCCTGGATGTCTTCCGCGAACATCGAACGCACCTTCTCCTCGTTTCTCGCCACGGCAAGGATGCCGATGCGCGCGTCATGTCGCTTGTTGAGTGCCAACAGGCAACGTATGGTACAGGAACCCAACAATCCCGTGGCGCCCGTCACGGCAATCGTCTTCCCTTGCAACAGCTCCCATAGGGGGAAATGGTCGGCGAAGTCTCGCGTGTCTTCTTCAAGGATGTGGTTCATCTCGCCCCGTCTGGTTATAGTCCGAATATCTGTTGGTCCTCATGCACTTTCACCATCGCCCGTAACACGAAATAGTCGGCGGGGGTGGTAATCTTGATGTTTTCCATGGGTCCCAAGATGGTGCCCAGTCGATAACCGTAATGACTCATCATCGTACATGAGTCGATGAAGTCATGCCGTCCGTCTGCCAAGGCTCTCTCATGAGTCGTCAGGATGTCGTCAAGGTGGAAACTCTGGGGTGCTCGTGCTATCAATGAGTCGGAACGGGATGGTATTTCCAACGAACCGTCTGCCTGTCTCACGATGAAGGTCTCGGTGGGGGGTGCGCAGGTGATGCATGTCCCGCACTCCTCTACCTTGCGTATGTTGTCGGTGATGGTCTCCTCGGTGATCAACGGACGTACGCCATCGTGTATCAGTACGGTGGCGTCCTTTCCCTCCGTGTATTCCCTCGCGGCCCTCAAGGCATTGTAGATGGAGTCCTGTCCGGTATCGCCACCCGGGACGACGCGTACCACCTTGTTGATTTCGAACTTGCGCAACTGTTTCTCGAGGAAGGGTATCCATTCCTCGATGCAAGCCACGACGATGGCGTCTATCTGTGGGTGATTGTCGAAAAGCTCTAGGGTGTAGATGATGATGGGCTTCCCGTTGAGGTCGAGGAATTGCTTGGGCCTCGACTTCGTGTGCATTCTGAGACCGGAACCTCCGGCGAAGATGGTGGCGATGTTCATGTTGTCTGTTTGGTTAATCAATGAATTCCACGTCTACCTTATGACGGTCGCGCTTGTCAATGGGTGGCAAGTCGAGGTAGTTGCCATATGCGATGCGACAAAGTTCGTCGGGGTCGGCGGGTCCCTCAAAGGTGTGCCCCTCAAAGGTGATGTCCTTATGGGGCACCAAGGCTCGCTTGGGGGTGCGCTCATAAAACCATGCTCCATAGGAGTGCATGCATTGGTCGGGGGGACCGAAGAGTTTCCCTGTCAGTCGGAAAACGGGGAACACCGCATGGTGGAGGGTGCGGTAGCAGACCTCGGCAAGCAGGGGGTGCTTCCCCGCCAGGAACAGGTTCATGTTGACGGATAGCTTCCCCGCTAGACGGTGCAACCATCGTATCATGTAGCCCTCATAAGGGAAGATGTCGAGGTGCAGACCTTGGTATTTCTGTGCCTCTGTCATCCTGCGATCCATGCTGTCGATGGCGTCATGACTGACATGTCGACTCTTCAGGTCGCGCAGGCATGCCCATTCCTTGTAGAAACCTGGGTCGGTGGAATGGTCTTGCAACACGTATTGGGGATGGGGATGCGCTTTCAGGTAACTGCACAGGCGTCCGAAGTCGCGGTAATCTACCACGAAGTCGATGTCATCGTCCCAAGGGATGAAACCTCCATGGCGCAGCGCTCCCAACACGTTTCCCCCGTCGAGACGACAGGGCACGCCTATCTCCCTCGCGACATCACGTAGGTAAAGGGCCATGTCGAGCATGCGCAGTTGGGCCTGCCGTAATGGGGAACCGTCGGGATTGTATTTCCGTCGCAGGTCTTCCTCGGTCTCGCCGGTGTTGTAGGTCTTGCTTGTCAAGAGGTATCTTTTTTCGCGAAAATACCAAATTTATTTCATTCGTCCAAGCTTTCCCTGTGTTTTTGTCCTAAAAGAGGAGTGGGACTTGATGTGCTCTCATTCATGAAAACACGCTTGGATTTCATCACGGTGGCGTTATCCTCTAGAACCCTGTGCGTTTTTATTTGATTATAAAACCGCAAACAACCTATTTCCAAACCGTTTTTATTTCTCTTCATTTTACATTCCACGTCGTGGTATATACATTCCACGTCGTGGAACGTATATTTCACGTCGTGGAATGTATATACCACGACGTGGAATGTAAAAACATGTAGGGTAAAAACAGTTTCCTTCCTGGCTCCGAACGGTTTGTCAGAAGCTTTCTCTGATTTTATCTCAAGAGGATGGATTATACACGAAAAAGTCATGTTTTTTAAGTAGAAAACATGACTTCTCGTTATCATTTCAAAGTGTTCGTCTTAGGTGATGGTAGAGCCGCAGGAACGCGGGTATCAAGAAAAGGTCGGCCATCACCCATGCTGTGGGGTCTCCGTAGCATACGCCCACGAAGTGGAACGCTGGGACAAGCCATATGCTCACCCCGCAGCGCGCTATCATCTCCATCACCCCACTGAGCATGGAAAGGTTGGAGAAACCGAGTCCTTGTATGGAGTAACGCAGGATGGTGAGCGTCCCCAACGCTGGGTAGAAGCAGCAAGCGATGCGCATCAACATGGCGGCGTTGTCGATTACAGCTTTCTCTTCAGAACTGACAAACAGGGTCATCATCTCCGGAGAGAAAGGCACGATGATGACCAATGTAAAGGCGAAGTACACCATCATGATTTTCATCGCGGAACGTACGCCCATGGAGACGCGCTCTACCTTGCGTGCCCCGATGTTCTGACCGCAGAACGTCGCCATGGCGACACCGATGTTCTCGAAGACGCACGTGAAGAGATACTTGATGCGGATGGCGGCGGTGAACGCGGCCACGTAGGTGGAACCCAAGGCGTTGTTGGCACTTTGAAGCATGATGGAACCAATGGCGGTAATGGAAAACTGCAAACCCATGGGTACGCCGTTGTTTAGCAGGATGCTGATGCGTTTGTTGTCATAGCGACGCTCCTCACCTTGTGGGATGAGTATTCGCATGTGCTTGTGGATGAACGTGACGCACAAGACCACCGAGAATGCTTGTGATATCAGGGTGGCGATGCCTGCGCCCTCCACGCCCATGCCCATCAGCGGTATCAGGACGATGTCGAGCAAGATGTTGAGGACCGAGGAGGCTATCAGGAAATAAAAAGGTTGTTTGGAGTCGCCCAAGGCACGTATCTGTCCTGAGAGGAGGTTGTATGCCAACGTGAATGGGATGGCGATGAATTGCAGGAAGAGGAACACGTAGGCACCATGGAAGATGTCGTCGGGAGTGTTCACCAAGCGCAGGATACGGTCGCAAAGGATACACGACAAGAAGGTGATGACAACGGCGAGCACCCCTGCGATGCGCAGGGCGTTGCTCACGTAGGAGCGCATCTTCCCGTAGTCTTTCGCGCCAAACGCTTGTGCCACTGGGATGGCGAAGCCAGCGCAAGCCCCGTTGCAGAACCCCATGATAAGGAACATGATGGAGGAGGACGCTCCCACTGCCGCCAAGGCACCCACTCCAATCCAACGTCCTACGATGGCGGCATCGATGATAAGGTACATCTGTTGCAGGAGGTAGCCAAGGATAAGGGGCAAGGCGAACCTTATGATGTCACGGGTAGGCTCGCCCACTGTCATGTCGTGAAGATGGGTCGTGTTACTCATGGTGTAGCAGTTGTCGTAGGGTGTTCATCTTCATCTTGCGGTTCATGGAGTAGGTGATGCCATTGACATCCACGTAGTCGAACAAGCGGAAAGCTTTCTCCAACAACATCTCCCGCAAGGGGTGTACCTTGTAGGAGGCTTCGGCATAGAGCAATTCCGCCACCATCTCGATTCTCTCCATGCGTTGTCCGTCATCCCATTGGTCATGGGCATACTCCAATAGTTCTGCCGTCGACAGGTTTCTTATGGTCTCGTAGGGTCCTACGTATTGCCGGTAGAGTTCCTTCATCTCCTGGTCGCGCTTTTCCTCCCCGATCTTCTTTTCCAGGAAGAGACTCAACGCCACGGCGAACTCTTGTATTATCCTAAGGAAGTAATCTCTCTCTAACATCTTCTTGTCTCATTTCGGAGGACAAAGTTACAAAAGATAACGTAATGTGAGGGCGAATTAGGAGAAAAAACACTAAATTCGCGTCATGAAAAAGAGCGTCCGCTTGCGGAAGTTATGCGTGGGGTATCGTGAGGGGAGAACCTCGCGACATGTGGTGGGACCGTTGACAGTCTCGCTGTATGGCGGTGAACTGACCTGTTTGTTGGGCAGCAACGGGATGGGAAAGTCTACCTTGTTGCGCACCTTGTCGGGTTACCAACCCTCTCTGTCGGGAGAGATAGTCTTTGTCAACGATGATGGTGAGGTGTCGCGACAGACATTGAGCGCGAGGGAGATGGCTCTTCGTGTCGGGGTGGTGCTCACCTCGCATCCTGCCGTGGGACAACTCACCGCCAGTGAGGTGGTGTCCATGGGGAGGACACCTTACACGGGCTTCTGGGGAAGACTCTCCTCGCATGACAGGAATGTCGTGGAGAAGGCTTTGTCACAGGTGGGCATCCTTTCGTTGTCAAGCCGGATGATGGGGGCGCTCAGTGATGGTGAACGACAAAAGGTGATGATTGCGAAGGCACTGGCACAACAAACGAGCGTTATCTTGTTGGATGAGCCAACGGCCTTCCTGGATTTCCCCAGTAAGGTGGACATCCTGCAACTACTTCGTCAACTGGCTCGTGAACGACAGGACGCCATCCTCTTGTCTACCCATGACTTGGAACTGGCCTTGCGATTGGCTGACACCTTGTGGTTGCTCGATGGGGAGGGAACATTGCATGTGGGTTCACCGAGGGCACTGGCGGAGAGCGGTGAACTGAGCCGCTATGTCGAGAAAGGCTCCTTGCGCTTCAACCCCGTCGACCTTTCCATACGTGTCGTGGAATGAACGAGACGTCGAGGGTCGCGGGGTAAGAAGCACCTGTGTGTGGTTTGGAGAAAGGTTCGTTTAAGGCATGGGGAGCAATCCCTCGTAACGGATATCCCAGTCAGCGGGGAACCCAGGACAAGACGTCTTTGCTCCATCCCAACCTGCCACCATCATGGCGACGGCCGTCAACAGTCCCCCATTGCCTGGCAGGTAGATACGCAAGCGTTGGTCTTGGTAGTTGTGCCCGTTCTTCAAGTACGTGTTCGTACGCTTGTCCATGAGCAAGGCATCCACTGCCCTTGAGGGTTGACCCAGTCGTGCGCATGTCATCGCCACCATGGGATAGTCCCATCCCCATGTCTCATCCCAGTTCCAGTTTTCCCATATCCAGTCGAGCGTGTTGCTCATGACCTTCCCGTCGCTTAAGGGATTGGCGGGAAGGATACCCAGCGCACCCAACAAGGCGGGGTGGTCACTGGTATAACGACGGTCGGTATAGGTGTCGGTCGCTGACTCTGCCGCCAGGTAAAGGCTGTCGCCATTGTATGCCAAGGGAGCGAGTTGCTGGATGACATCTTCCCAGAGAGGTTCTAGAGACAATCCCCGTCGCTGTCGCCATTGTTGTGCCATGTTGAGAGTGGTATACCAATACGACAACTCAAAAGGAGGATTGATGGTGGAGTCGGCTTTCAGGGTCTCTTGTGCGGGTATGCATCCCCGGAGGACATACTGCTGTCGCAAGGAGTCGTATTCAGCGAAGTCAACCATGAACGCTGCCGTTTGGTCTACTAGCTCCCCGTATTTCCGCAAGGTCTCCTCCTTTTTCTCAGGACAGGCACGATAGAGTAACTCCGCCAAGTAAATGAGGTGGGGTTGTTGCCATATCAGGAAACTGCCCACGTTTGACGGGGCTTCCACTGCCGAGGGGTCGGTCATCTTCATCCATCTCAAACCCTTGAAACCTTGACGAGAGGCTATCTCCTTGGCTTTCGGGGCTGCCGATAAGTACCAAGAGAGACTGCGGTCGAGCAACTCTGGATGCCCCCAAAGGGCAAACTGTGCTTGGTGCCACCATATCATCTCCAGGTGGAACTTGCCAAACCAACTGTTATAGGTGAGTCCTGTCTCTTGTGGTGGTGTGTCTCCTGCGTCGTTCACGGCCATGAGGTATTGACTGAGCACCACCCTGCGCTCCAGTTCATGCGCCCGTGCGTCTGATACCTTGGAGAAGTCGATGATGCCTCCTCGTTCCCAGTATTCCCGCCAATGGTCGGTGGTGCTTCTGAGTGCGGTGGCGTAATCAGGTAAACTGTTTGTCTCGATGGAAGAGGGTGAGAACTGGCATGCAACGGTGATGTCCTTCTCTTTGGTGGAGAGTCGCAACTCAGCGTTGCCCACCTGTCGCAGGGAAGCCTTTCCCGTCCAACTCAACCGTATGTAATAACTTGTCTCGTCAATTTGCACTCGCAACAAGGTCTCGTTCTTCCCTTGTCTGTCGAGGGTGATGGTCACGGGTTTGTCCGTCGACCAATCGCACGCATCATCACTGTGTCCTCCTGTAGGGTAGGGAATCCTCAACCGCAATGTCGTTCCCTTCTCACTCTTTATCCGAGAGACGACCTTGTCTTCGTCGGGAGCGCATAGCGTACTTACGTCATACCCCTTGCCTTGATAAGTGAAGTGACTTTCTATCACTCCTCGCCAGAGGTCGAGTGTTTGTCGCATGTCACTTACTTCGCTGGGTTGTTCCATACAAAAGCCCAGGCAACCCAGGTGTAATCGGTGTGGGTTCTGCCGGAAGTAATTGGAGGCGTCTTGTTGCCTGCCTGGTTGACGGAACTGCATGGCATAAAGCTCTTGTTGGTGTCCCCGATGGAAATTATGGTCAGCCAACGCTTCTTCGGGAGAGAAACCTTGTTGGTTGGGGAAGGAATGCCATCCCCAGTCACTCATGGTGCCCAATGGCACTCCCTTGGCATAATACTCAGGGAAGGTTTGCAGTCCGGTGCCGTCCACGGTCATGGCGAACCCTCCGTTGCCCACGGTCAATGAGGCGAGGGTGTCAAGACTTGTCAACGTGGGATTGTGACGGGACACGACAGTCTTGCGGTCGATGGAGAGGGCATGTGTTGAAAGACCGCATAAGCAGGCAATGACAAAGAGGAATGTTTTGTGCATGGTTTTTTATTGTTTCAGTTTTGTTTGATAAGTGAGCGATTTGTTTCGTAGATTCACCATTGTCAGGCGATTTGCAAATATACGAATAATTTTTGATAGGAGATGGGTTTTTCCCTTATTTTATGGGAAAAAAGAATGAGGTGGACAGGTGATGGGAGAAGAAAGGAGGATGAATTGTTGGTGAAATCGTGCTTGTTGTCAAGGAAAAACATTACCTTTGCAAGTGGTTGAACATTTTTGTTCAGGGGATTGAACATTTTTACTCAAACAACGAAAACGTATTATAGGAAATGGAATACAAGAGGGTGCAATATTCTGAAGTCCTGTCCCGTATCACCGAACCACGTGGCAAGATGCAAGTCATCGTTGGTCCGCGCCAGGTAGGGAAGTCTACCTTGATAGGTCAGGTGGTGGAAGCCTGTGGCATACCTTATGACAGTCATTCGGCTGACGAAGTCGTGGGGGCGAAAGCTGACTGGCTTGCCGATGTGTGGCAAGCAGCTCGCATGCGCATGGATATGCGGAAGGAGGGTAAACGACTGTTGGTGATTGACGAGATGCAGAAAATCTCCAATTGGAGTGAGACCGTAAAGGCGGAATGGGACAAGGACACCCGTGAGAAACGTGAACTCATGGTCGTGTTGCTCGGGTCGTCAAGGATGTTGATAGAAAAGGGTCTCACGGAATCATTGGCTGGCAGGTATGAACTGATACGGTTGACACACTGGACGTTCTCGGAGATGAGAGATTGCTTTGGTTGGGACCTTTACCAATATGTTTATTATGGAGGCTATCCGGGAGCTGCGCCTTATATCTCTGATGAGCGCCGTTGGCGGAACTATGTAAAAGACGCTTTGATAGAGCCTTCCATCTCAAAGGACGTGTTGGTGGACACCAAGATCATGAAACCCCAGTTGCTTCGTCAACTTTTTGAGATTGGCAGTAGTTACAGTGGAGAACTGTTATCGCTTACCAAGGTGGCAGCCCAACTTCAGGACGCAGGTAATGTCACCACCTTGGCGGGTTATCTTCACTTGTTGGATGAGTGCGGTCTGTTGTGTGGTCTGCAGAAATATGCGGTGGATACGGCACGTAAGTATAACTCTATCCCTAAGTTTCAGGTGCACAACAATGCGTTGCGCAATGTATATGCTGACATGGATTTCCTAGAGATGACGGAAAACCCGAAAGCGTGGGGACGTTACGTGGAGTCAGCCGTAGGTGCTTATGTGGTGAGTCAAGCGCAGATTTGCGATTACAAGGTTTATTATTGGAGAGATAGTCATGACGAAGTTGACTTCGTCTTGCATAGGCGGGGGAAGACGGTCGCCATCGAGGTGAAGAGTGGGAGAAGAACCTTCAACAAGGGCTTGCCGAAATTTGAACAGGCATATCATCCCCATCGAGCCTTTGTCGTGGGCTCTGGTGGTTTGTCTTTCGAGGAGTTCTTGTCCATGGACTTGAACTTGCTCTTCAAGTAACGCGAGTTCTTGCATCTTGCCAAATATTTTCGAAAAAGAGGCTCGCTCTCGTTTTTTTAGTTTACCTTTGCGCACGAAAAAGTGAACGAGACCTACGAAGATGGACAAACGACAGATATTGTTGGTCGATGACATGGTGGGGCATGTGGAACAATACTTACACATCTTAAGACCATGGAATGGGTGAACGATTTGTTGAACGTACACTCCGCCCTACAGGCGATAATCGTGCTTTCGGTGATTTGTTCCGCAGGCATGGCACTGGCGAAGATTCACGTGAGGGGAGTGTCGCTGGGCATCGCTTTCGTGTTTTTCGTGGGTATCATCGTCGGTCATCTTGGTTTGACGATAGACCAAGAAGTATTGCGGTTCGCGGAGAGTTTCGGTTTGTCACTCTTTGTCTATACCTTGGGACTCTTCGTGGGTCCCAACTTCTTTGGGTCCTTGCGGCATGAAGGTATCGCTTTAAACTTATGGTCGTTGGCGGTCATCCTCGTGGGTACGGTATTGGCATTGCTCTTCTGCGTCGTCTTCCCTGTTCCTCTCAGCAATATGGTGGGTATCCTTTGTGGAGCCACGACCAATACGCCTGCCTTGGGTGCCGCCCAACAAGCCTTGCAACAGATAGGATTGCCTAGTGGTGGGGCTGCACTGAGTTGCGCGGTCACTTATCCCCTGGGTGTGGTGGGTGTCATCTTGGTATTGATGTTGATGAGGATATTCCTCGTGAAGCCTGTCGACCTCGTGCCTCGTGGAGACCATGAGGAAGACCATACCTTCGTGGGTCAGTTCGTGGTGCTGAACCCCGCCCTCGTGGGAAAGTCATTCTGTGATATCTCCTTGATGACGGAACGGAAGTTTATCATCTCTCGTCTTTGGCGCGGCAAACAAGTGATAGTCCCCCTCTCCGATACCGTGCTCCACGTGAATGACAATGTCTTGGTGGTATGTCACAAGGATGAGGTGGATGCCATGGAGATACTCTTCGGGAAGAAGGTCGACAAGGACTGGAACCAAGAACAAGTGGATTGGAATGCCATCGACGCCAACGTGGGAAGTCGTATCATCGTGATGACCCGTACCGAACTGAATGGAAAGAAACTCGGGCACTTGCAGTTGCGCAGGGCTTATGGTGTCAACGTGAGTAGGGTGATACGTGGGGATATCAAGTTGTTGGCAACCGATGACCTTCGCTTGCAATATGGAGACCATATCACCGTGGTGGGTGATCCTACCTCTATGGAACACGTGCAGCATTTCTTGGGCAATGCCGTGAAGACGCTCAATGAACCCAATCTGGGTGCGATCTTCCTGGGCATCATCCTGGGATTGGCATTGGGGACATTGCCTATAGAGTTGCCTGGCATGACGGTGCCCGTGAGGTTGGGTGTCGCTGGTGGTCCTATCGTGGTGGGTATCCTCGTGGGTGCCTTGGGTTCCAGAGTTCATTTCATTTCCTATATGACGCAGAGTGCCGGACTGATGTTGCGCAAGTTGGGCTTGTCGCTCTACTTGGCATGTCTTGGACTGGATGCGGGAACGGAGTTCTTCGAGACGGTCGTACGTCCCGAGGGTGTCTTGTGGATAGGCATTGGCTTCCTGTTGACAATCCTTCCCGTGCTTGTCGTGGGTTGCGTCATTCTCAAGACCCATAAGTATGACTATGGCACGATATGTGGCATCTTGTGTGGTAGCATGGCGAATCCCATGGCACTCACCTACGCCAATGACACCATTGAGGGGGATACGCCCAGCGTGAGCTACGCCACCGTTTATCCCTTGGGCATGTTTCTAAGGGTTGTCATCGCTCAGATGATAGTGATGTTCTTGGTATGAGGACGTGCCTCAGAAAGGTACGTCGACTTTCCATGTTTGTTTTTCCTTGTTGGTGGGATGCGTGAACGTGATGCGCTCCGCATGCAACATCAACCTACTCGCACGTTTGTCACCATAGAGGGAATCTCCTAAGATAGGGGCATTCAGTCCCTTGGGATGTGCGCAATGTACCCGTAGTTGGTGGGTTCTTCCTGTTTGGGGATAGAGGGCGAGACGGATGACACCCGTCTGTGAGTCTGTGTGCAACACCTCATAGTGGGTAATGGCTTCCCTGCCGTTTGCTTGGTCAACCTTTTGTCGTGGACGGTCGAGGTAGTCGGGGCACATCGGAAGACTTACCGTGCCTTTCGTTTGATGAAGTAAGGGAGAGGTGTCATCTCGTGGACAGACGAGGGCGATATATCTTTTGTGGACAAGATGATGCTCAAACTGCGCTTGCAATTGTTGAAAGGCGTAGGTGGTGAGGGCGATAACCATCACGCCGCTGGTATCCATGTCAAGTCGGTGTACTACCAAGGGACAGGTGGCATGGGGATATCGGTGGCGCATGAGGTCGTAAACGGACATTGACGTGTCTTTGCCAGGCACGGAGAGCAGTCCACTGGGTTTGTTGACAATGACTATCTGTCCATCCTCATGACATGTCTCCAACGCTTCCGTCACTTGCCTTTCCGTCGCGGAGAACACCTCCGTCGGGAGCATCCATCGCAAGATGGGTTTGCACTTGCCTTGACAGGCAGGATAGAAACAGCGGTGGTGACGTATCTCCTCTTTAGGACTCTCTCCCCACCAGAACATCGCCATCTGTCGGGGACGCATGCCATGGAGATAGGCATATTGCAATAATCGCGGTTCACAGCACTCACCACTGCCCGCTGGTGGTACTTTCATCGAGGTGGAAGCGAATATCTCGAGCAGGTCTTTCTCCTCTCCACGGTAGTTTACCATAAGAAACCGCGAGAAGAGCCACTGTTGCAAGGCATCGGAGAGTTGCTTGCGCAGTCGACGCAGTTGGGTGAGGTTGTCCTGCCACATGTCCACTTCTGTCTCCAAGGGAGTGGGTTGGTTGACGGAATGTTTCAGTCTTCTCATCTCCGCCTTCATAAATTGACTCTCCTTGATGAGTCTCGCCTTCTCCTCTTCGCTTAGGTTGCTTTCTGCCCGTCTAAGGTCACGTTTCACCTTGGCAGCTTTCATCTTCAAGCGATAATCCTCGAGGATTTGTTGTCGTGTGTCTTTTACCCTTTCTATGGTTTCCCTTGCTTGTGCGATGCGCTCGTCATTCTCCAGTCGCAGGATAGCCTCGTTGATTCGGGAAATCTCAGTCTCATGTGTCTTGAAGTAACCATCAGGTTGCAGGTAGTCGTATATGGCTGGCACGAATCCTTCCCAGTTAGCCTTTCCACCAATCTGTCCTGAGTAAGCACAGAGGTATCCTGTTTCTTCCCCGTTCTCACTCTCCCGAGTGACTATCAACACTCCAAACATCTTCCCATGCCTTATCTCCGTAAGTGCCTTAGGAGAGAAACCCTCGTGGTTGCCCGACAAGACATCGCATACTTCTTCCATGGCAGTGAGACAAAGAGGGTGGGGCGTATAGTCGAAAGGATTGTTCATCCTCTCTGGCAAGGGAAGTGGGGTATGTAAAGGATGGAATAAGGACATCAGCGCTACTCGTGAAAAAGGAGACCAATCCCATTGTCAGGGAATGGTCTCCTCATATATAATATGGTATAGCTTACTCAGCGTAAGTAATCTCTATGACTTGGATGCGAACTTGCGTTCCTCCAGAGTTGCTTGAATAATCGTTTACCATCGTCCAGGTATTTCCGCTAATCGTGGCATACATCTCGTCATTACCTATGTAGTCTATGTCGTTGTAGGAATCACACGTAAGAACTATCTTTGCGATTTTCTTGCTTCCTACGATAGTCATGGAATTGAGGGCATACATGCGCACGCCATTTGTGGCAGTATAGTACTTCGGTGCGTTGTTACCACCTTCTTGGGCGAAGGTAATGGTTGTCCCGTCGCTAAGGGTGACAACTTCTGGGTCATTGCCATTTTCCCAACCGTAAGTATTGAGCGTACAAGTAGCAGTACTGCTTGACGCGGTAGCCGAGGCATCTGTTATCGTGACGGTCGTGCCGTCCTTGCTGATCGTAGCGGTGCTTTCAGAACTTGAACTACTTGTGAGACTTACTATTTGGCTGCCCGTAGTGACTTCAGGAGTACTATAGTATAATGTCAATACACCCAAGATAACCACCTCGTCGCCCACTTGGATTTCATCTTCTGACGTGAATTTGTCCCCGTTCAAGCTATAGCCTCGGAAGATATAGAGTTGATTCGTGGTAGTACCATCATCAGAGATGTAGTAGGTAGCGTTGCCATACAAGGTGTCCACCTCAGTGA
>X288_Common_Brushtail__coassemble_34_pt1 | contig 18340 bp, 12 predicted proteins | sample X288_Common_Brushtail__metabat2_high_PE_006 | metagenome-assembled genome bin X288_Common_Brushtail
GGAGCACCCCAACAGATAGTATGTGGCGCTCCCAATGTGGCGGCCGGACAGAAAGTCATCGTGGCAGACATCGGTTGTGTGCTTTACGACGGTGACCAGTCGATTACCATCAAGAAGAGCAAGTTGCGCGGCGTGGATAGCCTTGGCATGATATGCGCAGAGGATGAGATAGGCATCGGAAGCGACCATTCAGGCATCATCGTGCTGCCAGATGACGCTCCCGTAGGTCAGACGGCCGCGGCTTATTATGGTTTGGAGAGTGACTGGGTGATAGAGATAGACATCACCGCCAACAGGAGCGATGCACTGAGCCATTATGGTGTGGCCCGTGACCTTTACGCTTGGTTGAGGCAGCATGGATACGAGACCTCCCTTCACCGTCCAGATTGTGACGCTTTCCATGTCGACAACCATGACCTGCCCATCGAGGTGGAGATAGAAAACCAAGAGGCTTGCCTGCGCTATGCGTGCCTCAGCGTGACGGGATGTGACGTGAAGGAAAGTCCGAGGTGGTTGAAGGATAAGTTGACGACGATAGGCTTGCGCCCTATCAACAATATCGTCGATATCACCAACTACATCATGATGGCGTACGGCCAGCCCATGCACTGTTTTGACGCAGACATGGTGAAAGGTCATAAGATAGTCGTGCGCACTCAACCCGAAGGTACCAAGTTCGTGACACTCGACGGGGTGGAGCATGTGTTGGGAGAGCATGATCTGAGCATCTGCAACGCTGAGGAACCCATGTGTATCGCGGGTATCTTCGGAGGCAAGGGGTCTGGCACGTATGAGACAACCCGCGATGTCGTGTTGGAAAGTGCCTATTTCCATCCCACGTGGATAAGGAAGAGTGCCCGTCGTCATGGTCTTAGCACAGACTCGAGCTATCGTTTCGAACGAGGCATCGACCCCAACACGACCATTTATGCCTTGAAGCAAGCCGCGATACTTTGTCGGGAATTGGCAGGCGGAAAGGTGAGCATGGAGGTACGTGACGTGTATCCCCGTCCCATAGAGAACGCCTGCGTGTCCCTGGATTATGAATACGTGCATGGTCTCATTGGCAAAGAGATTGGCAAGGATACCATCAAGAACATCACGGCATCACTCGAGATGAAGATTGTTTCCGAGACGGAAAGTGGTATCGTGCTTGATGTTCCCGCTTACAGGGTCGACGTGCGCCGTCCTTGTGACGTGGTGGAAGACATCCTGCGCATCTATGGCTATAACAACGTGGAGATTCCCACGCTGTTGAAGAGTTCACTGACCACCGAGACGGACGCTGATCGTCAGTATAAGTTGCAGAACTTGGTGTGCGAGCAATTGGTGGGGGAGGGCTTTAACGAGATTCTCAACAACTCACAGACAAAGCTGAGTTATTATGCGGACTTCAACTTAAACGCCTATCCCGATGCCCATACGGTGAAGATCATGAATCCCCTCAGTGCCGACTTGGGGGCTATGCGACAGACGATGCTTTTCGGTGGACTGGAAAGCATCGTGCGCAACGTGAACCGAAAGGTCGCCAACTTGAGATTGTTTGAGATAGGTAATACCTATATATATAATAAGGAGAAGTGGACGGAAGAGTCTCCCGTGAAGGCATACCGACAGTACGCGCACCTCGCCTTGTGGGTAACGGGCAAGCGTGTGGCAGGCAACTGGGCGCATCCTGATGAAGATTCCAACTTCCATGAACTGAAGGCTTACGTGATGAACATTCTCCGTCGAGTGGGAATGACGGAGGGAATGGTCGTCACGAAGAAGAGCGAGGACAACGTGTTCTCGAAAGGTCTGCGCATGGAAACCCGAGGGGGAGCGACCCTCGTGGAGATGGGTATCGTAAGTTTGAGATTGCGCAAGGCTTTCGACTTGGACCAAGACGTTTACTACGCGGATATCCATTGGGACAACCTGATGAAGGCGGTGCGCAAGCGTCAGGTCACGTACCAAGAGATGAGCAAGTTCCCTGCCGTGAGCCGAGACCTTGCCTTGTTGGTTGACAAGAACGTGGAGTTTGCGGAGATAGAGTGCGTGGCGCGCCAAACAGAGAAGAAGTTGCTCAAGAGCGTGAACCTTTTCGATGTCTATGAAGGCAAGAACTTGCCCGACGGGAAAAAGAGCTACGCCGTGAACTTCATCCTGCAAGATGAGCAAAAGACGCTTACCGACAAGCAAATAGATGCCATCATGCAAAAACTGATAGCCAACCTCACCAGCAAACTGGAGGCACAGCTGAGATAAGACATATAATATAAATAAAATATCATAATCCAATGGGAAGAGCATTTGAATATCGTAAAGCCGCGAAGTTGAAGAGATGGGGTCACATGGCCCGTACGTTCACGAAACTGGGTAAGCAGATTGCCATTGCCGTGAAGGCTGGTGGTCCCGAGCCCGAGAACAACCCCACGTTGCGTGCCCTCGTGGCTAACTGCAAGCGTGAGAACATGCCGAAGGAGAACATCGAGCGTGCCATCAAGAACGCGATGGGCAAAGACCAAAGTGATTACAAGGAAGTGAGCTATGAGGGATATCGTCCTCATGGCATCGCCGTCTTCGTGGAGACGCTGACGGACAATACGACTCGTACCGTGGCTGACGTGCGCTCCATCTTCAATAAGTTTAATGGTAACTTGGGAAACCAAGGCAGCCTCTCTTTCCTCTTCGACCATAAGTGCGTGTTCACGTTCAAGAAGAAAGTGGGTCTCGACATGGATGAGTTGATACTCGACTTGATAGACTATGGCGTGGAAGATGAGTTTGATGAGGACGAGGAGAGTGGTGAGGTGACCATCTATGGAGCACCCACGAGCTTTGGGGAGATACAGAAGCACTTGGAGTCGGAAGGCTTTGAGGTGACGGGCGCAGAGTTTACGCGTATCCCTAACGACCAAAAGGAGGTGACCGCCGAACAGCGTGAGGTCATCGACAAGATGGTAGAGCGACTGGAAGAGTTTGAGGACGTGCAAACTGTCTATACGAACATGAAGCCGGAGGAGGCTCTTGATGCTGACTGAGGGAGGCTCTTCTTTGCGACAGTTGACTTACAAGACCCACGGCACTTGTTCTCGTTACATTCATGTCAGTGTCAACGAGGAGGGCGTCGTGAATGAGGTTCGTTTTGATGGCGGATGCGACGGGAATACCAAGGGAGTCTGTGCTTTGGTGAGGGGGATGCGTGCCAAGGAGGTGAAAGAACGACTGAGGGGCGTCACTTGCCAAGCGAAACCCACCAGCTGTCCCGACCAGTTGGCGAGGGCCTTGGAGGAAATGGGTTATTGACCTTTCTCCTTTTTCGCCATCAGTGAGAAAGGGAAAGGAGGTAAGCGTTGACGGAAATGTTACGCAACCGTCGAGGTCAGTTTTTCAGGCGGAAAGAGTCCTCGTAAAGGATCAAGTTTTGATGGGAAGCCGAACGATAGAGGAAGCGAATGCCAAAGTTGGCTTCCCTGTATCGCTTGAGGCTCGTGTTGTTGTCAAGACTTGTCCGCAGTGCCTCATGAAGTTTGAACTTGTTCACGTCGATGACCTCCTTGTTGTCCGCTTTCCCTCGAAGGGTACGGTAAAAGACAATGGTTTTCGTGGAGCGGTCAAAGACTTGACTGTCGGTACGCTCGTCGTTGACAAAAGGCGTGGGACAGAACTTATGGGTGAACTCCTCACATTCCCTTTGTGCCTTGTCTTCAATGGAGTCGGCACAACTACATATCATGGCGCAAATCACCATGCCATACAATAAACTTTTCATCCTATTTTAATGACAAAAACTTCTATTTTGTTGCAAAGATAGCAAAAAATAACTATCTTTGCATTCATCGCAAGATTTTATTTCATCATGCACGATATAAAAATCATAAGAAACTTCTGCATCATCGCTCATATCGACCATGGAAAGAGTACGATAGCTGACCGGTTGTTGGAGAAGACACAGACGATACAAATCACCGAGGGACAGATGCTCGATGATATGGATTTGGAGAGAGAGCGTGGCATCACGATAAAGAGCCATGCCATCCAGATGGAGTATACTGCTCATGATGGCAATACATATATCCTTAACCTAATAGACACTCCGGGGCACGTGGACTTCTCTTATGAGGTGTCACGGAGCATCGCGGCATGTGAAGGGGCTATCCTCGTGGTGGATGCCACGCAAGGCGTGCAGGCGCAGACCATCTCCAATCTCTACATGGCGATAGACCATGGCTTGGAGATCATCCCCGTAATCAACAAGATAGACATGCCTTCTGCCATGCCTGAGGAGGTGGAGGATGAGATCGTCGAGTTGTTGGGTTGCGATCGTAAGGATATACTCCGTGCCTCCGGGCGTACGGGCGAGGGCGTGGAGGAGATACTCGAAGCTGTCGTGTCGAGGATTCCTCATCCCACGGGCGATATTGACAAACCCCTTCAAGCACTTATCTTCGACTCCGTGTTCAACTCTTTCCGTGGGATTATCGCTTATTTCAAGATAGAGAACGGCACCATCCACAAGGGAGACAAGGTAAAGTTCTTTAATACGGGAATGGAATATACCGCCGACGAGGTGGGGGTGCTCAAGATGGACATGATACCCAAACCCATGTTGACGACAGGTGAGGTGGGGTATATCATCAGTGGAATCAAGGTGGCTTCGGAGGTGAAGGTGGGAGATACCATTACCCACGTGCAAGAGCCTTGCGACAAAGCCATCGCCGGATTCCAGGAGGTGAAGCCGATGGTGTTCGCAGGCGTGTATCCCATAGATCCCTCTGATTATGAGAACTTGCGTGCCTCTCTCGAGAAGTTGCAACTCAATGATGCCTCGCTCACCTTCACGCCAGAGAGTTCGGTGGCTCTTGGCTTTGGGTTCCGTTGCGGTTTCCTGGGGTTGCTCCACATGGAGATCGTGCAGGAACGCTTGGATAGGGAGTTCAACATGGACGTGATTACTACCGTGCCCAACGTAAGTTACATGGTGTACGACAAGCAAGGGGGTAAGAAAGAGGTGCATAACCCATCCGGTCTTCCCGATGCCACGATGATAGAGCATATAGAAGAACCTTATATCAAGGCGACGATTATCACCGACGCCAACTTCATCGGTGGCATCATGAAACTTTGCCTGGATAAGCGCGGGGAACTCATCAGCCAGGAGTATGTCAGTGGCAACCGAGTGGAGCTGCTTTTCATGTTGCCATTGGGTGAGATAGTGATTGATTTCTACGATAAGTTGAAAAGCATCTCCAAGGGATATGCGTCGTTTGATTACCATATAGACTCTTTCCGTCCGTCGCATCTTGCCAAACTCGACATCTTGTTGAATGGCGAGCCCGTAGACGCCCTCAGCACGTTGACGCACCATGATAATGCCGTGACCTTCGGTCGCAGGATGTGCGAGAAGTTGAAAGACCTGATACCGCGCCAACAGTTTGATATCGCCATCCAAGCAGCCATCGGGGCGAAGATCATCGCCCGTGAGACCGTAAAACAGGTACGTAAGGACGTGACGGCGAAATGCTATGGAGGTGACGTGAGTCGTAAGCGCAAACTGCTTGAGAAGCAGAAGCGCGGAAAGAAGCGTATGAAACAGATAGGAAACGTGGAAGTACCCCAGAAGGCTTTCTTGGCGGTGCTGAAACTCGATTCATAACAAATACAATGAAAAAGGAGGAACTAAGACATGAGAGAAACCATGCCGAGAACAAGAGACATCGCCCGAGAGTTGTCACGTAAGTATAGTACGATGACTTTCGACGAGCTTGATATACTTACGGATATCTTGGTGCCCACGAAATATGCCAAGGGTGAGAAGATAATCTCGGAGGGTGAGGTGTGCAAGAGCATTTACTATATAGAGAAAGGACTCATCCGCCAGTATTATTATAAGTATGAGAAAGAGGTGACGGAATACCTTGGGGTCGACCATACGATATGCATGTGCATAGAGAGCCTTTTCAAGGAAGAACCCTCGCATTTGCAGATAGAGGCACTTGAGCCCACGTTGATATACGCCCTTCCCAGGAATCGTCTTGAGGCTGCGGCGATGCGCAACGTGAACATCCAGATGCTTTACAGGAAGATCTTGGAGGAAAGTCTCATCATCTCACAGGTACGTGCCGACATGCTTCGTTTTGAGAACGCGCAGAGTCGTTACAAACGTATGTGTGAGTTGAATCCACAGGTGATATTGAGGGCACCGCTTAACTATATCGCCAATTACTTGCAAATGACGCCGGAAACACTTTCACGCGTGCGCTCCACGACACTTACGTGACAGTGGGGAGATAAAAGGAGAGGACAAATATATGCGTAAGAATATCAGCAGATGAGAAGCAACGGGATTATTCAGTTGTATCCATGCTTGCGCCTTGTCATGATGCTCATCGCAGGCATCATGATGGGAAGATTGGCGTGTTCCCTCATCCCTTGGTACTATTGGTGTGTGGGAAGTGTCGTGGCTTTGTTTCTTGCCTTTCTCCATAAGGAGAAGATCTTCCAGACTGCCATGGTGTTTCTTTCCACCCTCTGCTTCGGCGCCATGATTACCCAACATGAATTGGCGGCGTTGGAAATTGCGCTCCCTCAAGGGAAGACCTATTATGAGGCCGTACTCATCAGTCAACCCATGGAAAAAGGGAAGGTCGTCAGATGTGACCTGCTTGTCACAGAAGGGGTGAGTTCTTCTCCCGTAAAAGTAAAAGCGGCGATACTCAAAGACACGATAACGGGAAGTTGCCGGAACTTACGGATAGGTGATGGCATCATCGCGTATGGAACCCTGGAAAAACCAACACGTTATCCTGACAATGGTAACTTCGATTATCCCTTATGGTTGCAGTCGCATGGGTTTGTGGCGCAATCCTTTGTCGCCCACGATGATTGGGAAATGGTTCCTGCCGATATGGAAAGACTCAACGTGTGGCAACGTTTGCAGGTGAGAGCGCTCATCTCACGGGAAGACTTGTTGGAGAAATTGAGGAAGAACGGGATAGACGGTCAGGAGATGGCGATAGTGGCTGCGATGTCTTTGGGGGAGAAGTCGATGATAAGCACGGAGACGCGTGATGCCTATGCCGTGACGGGAGTCTCCCATGTGTTGGCCCTAAGTGGTCTTCATCTGGGCATCCTCTTCCAAGTCATCATGTTGCTTACGGGAAACACCCGTCGCAGGTTGTTCAACACGGGTGTTTCCCTGCTTGCCATATGGGCATATGCCATACTGGTAGGCATGCCCACGAGCGTGCTGCGAGCCACGGTGATGATAAGCGTCTACTCCCTTGTCAGTTTGTTGCGTCGTGATTCCTTGAGCGTGAACAGTCTGTCGGTAGCCGCACTGGTGATGTTACTATGCAACCCTCTCTATCTTTATGATATCAGTTTCCAACTATCGGTGATGGCGGTGTTGTCCATCTTGATATATTTCCCCATGTTCTACCGACAGATAAGTCTCGAATGGTTGATGGAGCATCGTGTCGCCCGTTGGGCATGGTCGTTGTTTTGCGTGTCGCTCGCGGCACAGATAGGAACGCTTCCCATCACGGCTTATTACTTCGGTCGTATATCATGTTATACGTTAGTCGCCAACTTCATCGCGATACCCATTGCCACCATTATCCTGTACCTGACGTTAGTCATCCTCGTGAGCAGTCCGCTTCCTTGGTTGTGTCAACTTATGGGGAAGTCCTTGACGCTCATGGCACATGTCCTAAACGAGACGTTGCGCTTCATGGCGACCTTGCCAGGCGCAAGTGTCGATACCATCAGGGTCACTCCGGCGCAACTCGTGCTCGTGTATGTTGTCATCGTTGCCGTGACATTGCTTTACTCAAAAATATCATCGACCATGAAGTCGTCGATGGCAATGCTGTCTTCTTTCACGCATGGATCGTAGTCGACAGGTAAGTCAAACTTCGCGTTAGGGTCATAACCTAACACGGGATTGTCGTATACCTTTCTCATGTATATGGCCCAAATGGGGAGACTCACCGTAGCACCTTGTCCCATGCTCATGGAACCGAAGTGAATGTCACGATCTTCACCGCCTACCCACACTCCAGTCACGAGGTCGGGCGTGAAGCCAATAAACCAACCGTCGCTATTCTCGTTGGTCGTGCCAGTCTTCGCCCCGATATCACCTGTCATGTTATAGCGATAGCGCAACCTTCCGGCGGTGCCCCCGTCAACGACCCCCTTAAGCATTATCAACATCTTCATGGCGCAATCGGCGCTTACCACCTCATTCATGCGAGGCTGGAACTCAGCTATCACGTTGCCCTCATTATCTTCTATGCGACTCACGAAGAGGGGCGCCGTGCGGATGCCGTGGTTGGCAAACACGCTGTAGGCACTTACCATCTCAGCCACGCTCACGTCACAGGGTCCTAGGCAGAGGCTCATGGAAGGGTATATGTCAGGATTGTTAATGCCATAATCATGGAGCAGTTGCACCAATTGATAGGGACTGAGCTTGCTCATCAAGTAAGCGGATATCCAGTTGTTGCTCTGTGCCAATCCCCATTTCAAGGTCACCATCTCCCCATAGCGTGCCCGACTCCCGTTGCGAGGAGTCCATGGCTTTCCCGCCACGATGTAAGTCTGCTGCCTGTTGGGAGCCAAGTCACAGGGAGTGTAACCGTTTTCCATGGCCAGACTGTAAAGGAAGGGCTTGATGGTGGAACCAACTTGTCGCCGTCCTCCCGTCACCATGTCATACATGAAATGTTGGTAATCAAGTCCGCCAACGTAAGCTTTCACGGCTCCCGTCTTCGTGTCCATGCTCATCATGCCACTGCGCAGGAATTTCTTGTAATAGCGTATGCTGTCCATCGGTGACATGATAGTGTCAATGTCACCATGATACGTGAACACGGTCATGCTTGTCTTTCGGTTGAAAGCCTCGTCAATCTCTTCAGGAGAACAACCAGCTTCCTTCATTGCCCGATACCGTTCACTCTGGGTCTTGCTGCGGTTGAGAATCGCCGTTACTTCTTTCATCGACAGGTTCCCGCTGAAAGGAGCTGTCGCCTTCCCCTTGTTCTCCTTGTCAAACGCGGGCTGCAAGTAGCGAGCCACGTGCTTATACATGGCTTCTTCCGCATATTGTTGCATCCTGCTGTCGATAGTGGTATAGACCTTCAAGCCATCAGCGTACACGTTGTATGTCTCCCCGTTCTTCTTGTGGTGCTTGTTGCACCATCCATAGAGAGGATCCGTCTCCCAAGCGATGCTGTCGAAGACATACTGGTTCTTGTTCCAACTAGGATACCTTGAGGTGTCGTTCTTGTCGGGTCTCTTCGCTGTCATGTACAGGCGGAGAAACTCCCGGAAGTATGTGGCGGTGCCATCCTTATGGTCAATACGATGGAAATCCAACTCGAGGGGCTTGCTTTTCTCACTTTCATATTGTTCTTTCGTCAGGTATCCCACCTTTTGCATTTGCGCCAACACCACGTTGCGACGTTGACAGGACCTTTCAGGATAACGAACGGGATTGAATAGGGAAGGATTCTTACACAAGCCCACCAAGGTGGCACTCTCGCAGACGGTAAGCTGGGAAGGCTCCTTATTAAAATAGGTGTTGGCAGCCGTCTTGATACCAACGGCATTGTGCAGGAAGTCGAAATAGTTTAAATAGAGGGCGATAATCTCCTCCTTGGTGTAATTGCGTTCAAGTTTGATGGCGATAACCCATTCAATGGGTTTCTGCATCAGTCGCTCGAGCGTGCTCTTGGCTTTCTCCTTCGTATAAAGTTGCTTGGCCAATTGTTGAGTAATCGTCGAACCTCCTCCCGCTTGGCTTTGTCCCATGATACCTCTCTTCACGAGAGCTCTCCCGAGTGCCCAGAAGTCGATGCCGGAATGATCGTAGAAGCGCTCGTCCTCAGTAGCCACCAAGGCATTGACCAAGTTGGGGGAAATCCTGTCAAAAGGTATCACCACTCTGTTCTCTTTGTTTAAGTGCCATGTCCCCAGCACTTTCCCGTCGACGCTATACACCTGCGTGGCGAAGCGGTTGATGGGATTCTGCAGGTCTTCTATCTCAGGGAGGTAACCTATCCAACCTTTCCAGATAGCCACGAAAGCCCCTGCAACAGCCAATACGGAGATTATCAGCAAAGTCCACAAGAAAAGAATGAATTTGCGCCTCATGTCATTATTGTAGTGTCGTATCTCTTAATTTCGGCAAAATTACAACAATTCTTTGGAAATATCGCATTTGTTTCGAAAATAATACGTAACTTTGGACTCAAATTCATACCAATTACATCAAGTAATGAAAAACAAGCACAACTTCGTGACCATCGACGACCTGTCGAAAGACACCATTATGTATTTGTTGGAAATGGCACAAGAATTTGAGAAGCATCCCAACCGTCAACTATTAAGGGGAAAAGTAGTGGCCACCTTGTTTTTCGAACCTTCCACCCGCACTCAATTGAGTTTCCAGACCGCTGCCAACCGCCTGGGAGCGAGAGTCATTGGTTTCAGTGACGCTAAGACCTCGAGCACGACGAAAGGGGAAACGTTGAAGGACACCATCTTGATGGTAAGCAACTATGCCGATGTCATCACCATGCGCCATTACATTGAGGGTGCCGCTCAATATGCCAGTGAAGTAGCCCCTGTCCCCATCGTCAACGCTGGCGATGGTGCCCACTTACATCCATCACAGTGCCTGCTCGATCTTTATTCCATATATAAGACACAAGGAAAGCTCGACAACTTGAACATCTATCTTGTCGGTGACTTGAAGTATGGTCGTACCGTGCATTCGTTGATAACGGCGATGCGTCATTTCAATCCCACTTTCCATTTTATCGCGCCCAAAGAACTCTCCATGCCACAAGAATACAAACTTTATTGTCATGAGCATGGCATCCGCTATCAAGAGCATACGGCATTCAATGAGAAGGTGATAGCAGACGCCGACATCCTTTACATGACACGTGTGCAGAAGGAGCGTTTCAGTGACTTGATGGAATATGAACGTGTAAAGAACGTGTATATCTTGAAGAATGACATGTTGGGTAACGTGAAGGAGAACATGAGAATCCTTCACCCCTTGCCAAGGGTCAACGAGATAGACTATGACGTTGACGACAACCCACATGCCTATTATATCCAACAGGCGAAAAACGGACTGTTTGCCCGTGAGGCCATCTTCTGTTATTGTTTGGGAATCTCGCTCGACGAGGTGCGTAAAGACAAGTCAATCATTGAATAAACGATACGTGAGTATGATAAGTAACAAGGAAATGCTCGTCGCCGCGATAGAGAATGGCACGGTAATCGACCATATACCAGCTGAGAAGACCTATCAAGTAGTGCAGTTGTTGAATTTGGAGAAGATGGAGTCTACGGTAACGATAGGCTACAACCTCCCCTCAAGGAAAATAGGAAAGAAAGGTATCGTGAAGGTATCCAACAAGTTTTTTACCGACGAGGAAATCAATCGACTGAGTGTCGTGGCTCCGAAGATAGTGCTGAGTATCATCAAGAATTACGAGGTGGTGGAGAAGAAAACAGTGGAGACCCCTGATGAGTTGCGTGGCATCGTGAAATGCAACAATCCTAAGTGCATCACGAATAATGAACCGATGACTACCGTCTTCAATGTGGTGGACAAGAGCAAGGGCATCTTGAAATGTCGTTATTGCGAAAAGGAACAGGACATCAATCACGTAAAACTTTGTTGAAACCTTGGCAGTATCATTTATTTTGCGTATATTCGCGCTTTCAAATCGAAAGTCATTTTAATATCATAAGAAGATGAAAAGAGATCAAGAGATTTTTGACCTGATAGAGAAAGAGCACCAACGACAACTGAAAGGGATGGAGTTGATAGCTTCCGAGAACTTTGTCAGTGATGAGGTAATGGAAGCCATGGGTTCTTACCTGACCAATAAATATGCTGAGGGGTTACCTGGAAAGCGTTATTATGGGGGTTGCAGTGTCGTGGACCAAGTGGAAGACCTTGCCCGAGAACGAGTGAAGAAGCTCTTCGGGGCAGCGTTTGCCAACGTGCAACCTCACTCAGGGGCACAAGCCAACGCTGCCGTCTTGTTGGCGGTATTGAAACCTGGAGATACTTTCATGGGATTGAACCTTGATCATGGTGGTCATCTCTCGCATGGTTCCGCGGTCAACACGTCTGGCATTCTTTATCGCCCCGTGGGATACAACTTGTGCAAGGAGACAGGTCGTGTGGACTATGACGAAATGGAGCAACTGGCTCTTGAGCATAAGCCTAAGTTGATTATTGGTGGTGGCTCTGCTTATAGTCGTGAGTGGGATTATGCGCGCATGCGGAAGATAGCTGATGAGGTAGGGGCTCTCCTGATGATAGACATGGCTCATCCCGCGGGTTTGATAGCCGCCGGTCTGCTTGACAATCCCGTGAGATATGCGCACATTGTCACTTCCACGACCCATAAGACCTTGCGTGGTCCTCGTGGTGGTATCATCCTCATGGGAAAAGACTTTGAGAACCCATGGGGCGAGAGAACCAAGAAAGGGGAGTTGAAAATGATGAGTCAGTTGTTGAACTCGGCAGTCTTCCCAGGGACACAGGGAGGTCCTTTGGAGCATGTCATCGCCGCAAAGGCTGTTGGCTTCGCTGAGAACTTGCAACCTTCATGGAAAGAGTACGCTTCCCAGGTGAAGAAGAACGCCGCGGTTTTGGCAGAGGACCTCATCGGACGTGGCTTTACCATCGTGAGTGGAGGCACTGACAACCACTCCATGTTGGTTGACTTACGGTCAAAGTATCCCGACCTTACGGGTAAGGTGGCGGAGAACGCTTTGGTTTCCGCTGATATCACGGTAAACAAGAACATGGTTCCTTTTGATTCTCGCAGTGCTTTCCAAACGTCAGGCATTCGGTTGGGCACCGCGGCGATGACCACTCGTGGCGCGAAGGAAGGGATGATGCACTTGATAGCGGAACTTATCGAGACCGTGCTTAACGCTCCAGAAGACGAGCGCATAATCGCTAGCGTTCGTGAGAAAGTCAACGCTACGATGAAAGACTATCCACTCTTCGCTTGTTAGCATACCTTATTACCTCAAAAAACGAAGTTAAGTGTAATCGTCAAAGATGTTAACATAAATGACCATTTATGTTAACATCGATTGCGATTGATGTTAACATCATTTTTCAGGGCTTCTTTCTGGTTTTGTACGCATCCCACTTGAGGACTCATTCTTCACAGTGTCTCTGCGGTTGCGTCATCTACTCCATTATTAAAAAGGTGTGCCTCTGAAATAATTTGCAGGTTTGCGAAAAAAGTGCGACCATTGACTCCATTATACATTAAAAAAGGTGTGCCTGCGAAAGGCACACCTTTTTATATATACATGATACTGATTTCAATATCAGATTTCCTCGCTCCAGTCTTCCTTGCTCTTGCGAACATAAGTCTGGTAACGTAGTTTGGCCATCTTCTCAGCTTGGCTGAAGAGTTCCTCAGCCTCGTTGGGATAAGCTTTCTGTACAGACAGGTAACGAACCTCACCCAGGAGGAAGTCACGGAACTTCTCCCACTGTGGAGCCTTGGAATCAAGCGTGAACGGATTCTTTCCCTCGTCAGCCAATTGTGGGTTGTAACGCCACAAGTGCCAGTAGCCACATTCCACTGCGAGAGCTTCCTCAGCCTGACTTCTGCCCATGCCACCTTTACGCTTCAAACCATGGTTGATACAAGGAGCGTAAGCGATGACCAGTGATGGTCCTGGATATGCCTCAGCCTCACGAATAGCCTTCAAGGTCTGGGCGTTGTCAGCGCCCATGGCGATTTGCGCTACATATACATAACCATAAGTGGTTTGCATCAAGCCCAAGTCCTTCTTGCGGATGCGCTTTCCTTGTGCGGCGAACTGAGCGATGGCACCCAGAGGAGTGGACTTCGAAGACTGACCGCCCGTGTTAGAGTAAACCTCAGTGTCGAGCACCAAGATGTTTACGTCCTCACCAGAAGCCAATACGTGGTCGAGACCACCATAACCGATATCGTAAGAAGCACCATCACCACCGATAATCCACTGACTGCGCTTTACCAAGTAATGGTCGAGCGTCTTCAGTTCAGCGCAGATAGGACAGCCCTTCTCTGCACCTGCGGCAATCAACGGTTTCAGTTCAGCGGCTGCCACCTTACTCTCGTCAGCGTTGTCCTTAGCGGCAATCCACTTGTCGGCAGCTTCCACGAACTCAGCGGGAATGCCTTCCTGTGCCTTGGCATCCTCGAGCAGTTTCACGATGCGCTCCTTCATCTTCTTGTTACCCAATGCCATACCGAGACCAAACTCACAGAAGTCCTCGAACAAGGAATTGTCGAAGGCAGGACCTTGACCCTTTGCGTTGGTCGTGTATGGAGTGGAGGGGATAGAAGCGGAGTAGATAGAAGAGCAACCTGTAGCGTTGGCAATCATCTCGCGGTCACCGAAGAGTTGGGAGATCAACTTCACGTAGGGAGTCTCACCACAACCAGAGCAAGCACCAGAGAACTCAAACAATGGTTGAGCAAACTGAGAGTTCTTCGGGTTCATCTTGATGTCGACAAGGTCTTGCTTAGAGGTCACGTTCTTAACAAGGTAATCCCAGTTCTTTGCCTCTTGTACCATGTCAGGAGCGTCAACATTGTAGGGAATCATCCTGAGAGCCTTCTCCCCCTTCTTGCCAGGACATACGTCAGCACAGTTGCCACAACCCAGACAGTCGAGCACGGAAGTCTCAATGCGGAAGTGCATGCCAGCGAGTTGCTTGGGAGCCTTGATGTCTTGAGTGTCTATTTGGATGCCAGCCAACTCCTCGTCTGTCAACACGAACGGACGAATGGCAGCGTGAGGACAAACATACGCGCACTTGTTACACTGTATACAGTTCTCGACATTCCATACAGGCACAAAAGCCTCAACACCACGTTTCTCATAAGCGGCGGAGCCATTAGCCCACGTGCCGTCTACGGTGTCATGCTTTACGAAGTCGGAAACTTTCAGCAAGTCTCCAGCCTGCGCGTTGATAGGACGAACGAGTTCCTTCACGAATGCGGGAGCGTCATCAACCTTCTCAGCGTCATCAGCCAAGTCAGCCCAAGCGGGGTCAACGGGAAGTTCCTTGTACTCACCACCACGGTCAACGGCTGCATAGTTCTTGTCTACCACGTCTTGTCCCTTCTTGGCGTAAGACTTCACGATGAAGGCCTTCATCTGCTCGATGGCAAGTTCCAATGGAATCACCTCTGTGATGCGGAAGAAAGCGGATTGCAAGATGGTATTGGTACGGTTGCCCAAGCCAATCTCCTGTGCTATCTTCGTGGCGTTGATATAATAAACCTTGACGTTGTTCTTGGCGAAATAACGTTTTAGTTTATTCGGGATGAAGTTTACCAGCTCCTCACCATCAAAGATGGTATTCAACAGGAAGGTGCCGTTCTTGCGCAAGCCCCTTGTCACGTCGTACATGTTCATGTAAGCCTGAACGTGGCAAGCCACGAAGTTAGGCGTGTTAACTTGGTACGCGGAGTGGATGGGGTTGTCGCCGAAACGTAAGTGAGAGCAAGTGAAACCACCCGACTTCTTGGAGTCATAAGAGAAGTAAGCCTGGCAATACTTGTCCGTATTATTACCGATTATCTGCACGGAGTTCTTGTTGGCACCCACGGTACCATCAGCACCCAGACCATAGAACTTGGCTTCAAACAATCCCTCGCCACCCATGGGGATTTCCTCCTCTTCGGGTAGAGAGGTGAAGGTTACGTCATCCACGATACCCACGGTGAAGTGGTTCTTGGGTTGTGGCAACTCAAGGTTCTTGAATACAGCCACAATCTTGGCAGGAGTGGTGTCAGAAGAACCAAGACCATAACGACCACCTACGATGAGAGGCTTGCGCTCGTCATCGTAAAGGGCGCTCTTCACGTCAAGGTAAAGAGGTTCACCCTCTGCGCCAGGTTCCTTGGTACGGTCGAGAACGGCGATGCGCTTTACGGAAGCGGGCAGTGCCTTCTTCAAGTGTTCGATAGAGAAAGGACGATACAAGTGAACGGCTACCATGCCGACCTTCTTGCCCTGCTTTACCATGTAGTCGATAGCCTCGCGAGCAGCCTCTGTCGCGGAACCCATCAAGATGATGACGTTCTCAGCGTCAGCCGCACCATAATAATTAAAGAGGTGATACTCACGACCGGTAATTTTGGATACCTCATCCATGTACTTCTCAACGACCTCGGGGATTTGATCATAATAGGTATTGCAAGCCTCACGGTGCGTGAAGAAAGTCTCGGGGTTCTCAGCGGTACCACGGGTAACAGGACGCTCAGGAGTGAGCGCGCGATCACGGAAACGCTTGATATCCTCAGGGTCTACCAGTTTGGCTACCTCTTCTTGGTCGATGACTTCTATCTTATGGTACTCATGAGAAGTACGGAAACCATCAAAGAAGTTGATGAAAGGAACAGAAGTCTTCAACGTAGCCAAGTGGGGAACCGCGGTAAGGTCCATGACTTCCTGTACGGAACCAGAGCAGAACATCGCGAAACCAGTCTGGCGGCAAGCCATCACGTCTTGGTGGTCACCGAAAATACAAAGAGAATGTGAAGCCAAGGTACGTGCGGACACGTCAAACACGCAAGGAAGCAGCTCGCCAGCGATCTTGTACATGTTAGGAATCATGAGCAAGAGACCTTGCGAAGCCGTAAACGTAGTCGTCAGTGCTCCTGCTTGCAGTGAACCATGCACGGCGCCAGCCGCACCACCTTCAGATTCCATTTCCTGGATCGTAACAGACTGTCCGAAAAGGTTCTTCCTTCCCTTAGCAGCCCATTCATCAACATGCTCAGCCATCGGAGATGACGGAGTGATAGGGTAAATGGCAGCAACCTCAGTAAACATATAGCTTACGTGAGCTGCCGCGGTATTACCGTCACAAGTGATAAACTTTTTTTCTTTTGCCATTTCTATTAAAATTAAAATGTTTATGTATAATATTGCTATCTTCTTTTAAAACGCGTCAATACAGGAAGCCCAACAGCCACAAGGGTATCAGGTTGTCTTTTCCCACCTCTGTGTTGTAGCGAGCGTAAATCGTGTCAGGGGCATATCGCACTTTCGAGGCCGACTGCGCATCGCAAACCTTGAACTTCCGTTCTTTGTCGATGACATAAAATGTTTCCTTGTTGCCTTGGTTTACGGTGTGGTCTTTCCACATGCTATTGACGAAGAAAGTCTCCATCAACTCTTGTTTCATGACCTTGATGGGATAGATGGCGTACATCAAGTTGGAATTGTGCATCATGACCTTGGATGGTTTCTTCGGGAATTCCTGTCCCACGGGATAGATGATGTTGATCAGTCGTGCGTCGGAAAGGTATTTGATGTAATTCATGACCGTGGCGCGACTGGTCTCGATGTCATTTGCCAATTGACTGATATTGGGAGCCTTGGCACCTTCCACCGCCAACAGGTAGAAAAGCTTCTTTATCTTCGTCAGGTATTTCAGTTCGATTTGCTTTATCAACAAGATGTCCACTTCCGTCATCATGTTCATTGTCTTGAGCAAGTTCTCCGAGAAATTGCGGTTCTCCAGGAAAAAGGGATAGAACCCGTGATGGAGGTAATCTTGGAAATACCTCATGGGACTCGCCTTGGGGAGTATGGTCTTGATGATATGCTCATGGTCTTGCAGTATCTCGTCGAGCGTGTAGGGTTGGAAGTCATTGCCCGTCTTCAAGTTAAGGAATTCCCTAAACGAGAAACCCCTTAAGTTATAACTCTTTACGATGCCATTAAGTTCTGGGTTCTCTTCTTTCAGTCGCATGACACTTGAACCCGTGAAGACAATCTTCAATTCTGGATAGTGATCATGGCAAAGCCTCAGTTCATGACTCCAATTTGGTTGCTTGAACACTTGATCCAAGAGCAGCACCCTTCCACCGTTCTTGACGAAGTCGCCCGCGAAGTTGGCGATGCCCTTTCCTTGGAAATAAAAGTTGTTCATGTTGGCATAGAGGCATTTCCTGTCATTTGGTCCAAACTTCTCTTTCGCGTATTGCAGCAAGAACGTAGTCTTTCCCACGCCCCTTGTTCCCTTGATGCCTATCATCCGATGGCTCCAGTCTATCTCGTCCATTAGTGGGCGTCGCACTGGTGCGTTGGTGTGTTCCAAGAGGTATGAATGCGTGTGAAAGAAAGCTTCTTCCATTTTGATGTTCTAGTCTAGAATTAGTATTTAGATGCAAAGATACTATTTATTTTCTAATTTGCAAACCCTACTTGACAGAATATTTTGTTTTTTTCATTATTTAGCATTATTCTAGTTTGATGATGCGTCTTTCTGTTTTTTTTTATACCTTTGCGC
>X288_Common_Brushtail__coassemble_42_pt1 | contig 17126 bp, 11 predicted proteins | sample X288_Common_Brushtail__metabat2_high_PE_006 | metagenome-assembled genome bin X288_Common_Brushtail
GATAAAAACACCATAATTAATGCGCAATCGTTTGCATGCGTTAGCAATGGCATGGCTGCTTGTTGTAATGAGGCATTTAAAAAATTTTATTGTATATACAAAAACATTTTGTATCTTTGCATTAAGATGCCATAAAGACCATCTTATATGACAAGGAAAATGCCTCTACTAATTATTCTTGTTACGCAATTGCTTGCCGCCGCTGCGCAAAAAACGTTTACTCATAACGACGTGAGACTCACCACTTGTGATACGGTTTACCTGGTGAATAACAAGTCCACCAATAAACGTCAGCACACTTACCGCACCGTATCAGAGGCTCTTCGTGCGGCAGAAAGTCGCAAGACTGCGACGGACGTACTTGTGTCGATATACATAACGCCCGCGGTCTACTGGCTAGACAATCCCGACGATGATACCATACGCAAGCCACTAAAGGGCTCGGGCACACCTTTCGCCATGGAGTTGAACGTGTCTCACGTGAGAATGGTAGGCATGGCGGTGGATGCAGAGGACGTGGTGCTAGCAGTAAACCGTGGTCAAACGCAGGGAGCGGATGGCAACTACACCATGTTTCACATCAAGGGCGACGACATCCACGCCGAGAACATCACCTTCGGCAATTATTGCAACGTGGACTTGGTGTATCCTCGCGACACGAAACAAAACAGACCACGCCGTAAGGAGGCTATAGTGCAGGCACAGATAGGCATCTGTAGTGGCAAGGATTATACCTTTCGTAACTGCCGTTTCATCTCGCGGTTGAACCTATGCCCATTCAATGGCGCACGCAACACTACCTACACCGACTGTTATTTTGAGTGTACTGACGACGCATTGAACGGCAGTGCATTGTATAAGCACTGTAAGTTCACCCTCTTCTCAAGCAAACCTTTCTACTCAACAGACGAGACAGCGGGTGCGGTGTTCATTGACTGCGACCTGCATGCAAAGACCCACAGCATACAATATCTTACCAAAGCCAGCGGTCCGGTGCAGATGACCGACTGCCGATGGACCAGCGATGACCCAAACCTGAAGATAGAATGGAACAAAAAGCCTGACCCGAAGCACCGCTGTGTGATGACTGGCTGTACGCTCAACGGTAAACCTCTTAACGTGGAACAGCCCACACGTCCTCTTCCAGTAGACTTGCCACCAGTGCCGTTGACCATACAGCGTGACATAAGGTCGGGGGAGTGGACCATTGACTGCCACAAGCCCAACGACACGTCGTGTTACGAATGGCAACCAGACACCACACGCAGCGCATGGGGATACGCTGAGGGCGTGGACGGAGCCGAGGGGACATGGGGAATGGTGCAGATTCAGCGTGGCGCACGGTTGATGTATACGCCTGAGAAGGATGTAGATGTAGATGTAGATGCAGTGGGAGAGCAGTTGTGCGAAGTGAGGCTTGACCCGTGCAAATCAGGGGGACAGGGCTTCGGCTCAGCCACAGGGCAGTATCTCGATATTTGCATAAAGTTCGACACTCGTACACTGACGGGCTATGGCATAAGACTTGAGCGCACTCCCGACTACGATAATGCCGTGGCAATGAAGATGGTGGAATATCGAAATGGGGAGATAAGCACCATCAGTGAGCCACAGAAATGCACCCTATTCAAGCCTGGATGCATCATAACGCTGCATGCTGTGGGTGACACTATCACAGCGAAAATTGAGAATACACGGAGCGACAACGAGCCCATGCTACTGGAGGTGTTGATGGCCCATCCCACCCCTTATTGCGGATTCCACCTGCAACACACTGGCTCGACAGGAGCATCTGCCATTGTCGTCCGTAGCATAATGTTGCGGTAGCGTTTGAAATACGATAATGCTTAATAGCAAATGCGACGGATCTTATTTGTGTTTGAAAAGGGTAAGAGTTGGTGAAAATGCAAGAAAAATTACACGTCTTTCAAAAAATTATGTATATTTGCGACGAATAGAACTTAAATCATGTCACATGAAAGAACAAACTCCCATTACGATGAAAGACATCGCCCGTGACTTAGGCGTATCCATCGCGACGGTAAGTCGCGCCTTGCGTGACAGTCCGCGCATCAGTCCGGCACAGAAAGCACGCATACAATCCTATGCCCGAGAGCACAACTTCGTGCCAAACGTCATCGGAGAGGCGTTGCGCTACTCGAAAGTGATGCCCATGAAGGTGATAGGGGTCATCATTCCGCAATTCACGCATTTTTTCTTCTCCTCTATCCTGAGTGGCATCGAGGAAGAGGCTAATTCAAGAGGATATCGCATCCTTGTGGCACAAAGCAACGAACAGTATGAGCGAGAGGTACAGATATGCGAGTCGTTTTACAAGAACAAGGTTTGTGGCATCATCGTGTCGCAAGCGAAAGACACCACCTGCTACGACCATTTCCGCAAGCTGCTCGACAAGGGCGTGCCACTGGTGTTCTACGACCGTATCTGCACGGGCGTCAATTGCTCGCGCGTGGTCGTGGATGACTACACTGGCACCTACAACGCTGTCTTGCACCTCATACAAACTGGTTGCCAGCGCATCGCCTTCTATGGTTCTCCCATGAAGTTGGAGATTTCCAAAAACCGTTACAACGGTTACAAGGACGCGTTGGGCAAACATGGTTTCCCACTGATAGAAGATTTCGTGCGACAGTGTGACAACCGTGATGACGCTGAGCGTATCACGCCAGGACTGCTCGAAAGAGAGGATCGCCCTGATGGTTTCTTTACCGTCAACGACAATACGGCGATAGGTGTCCTTTACACCGCCAAGCGCATGGGACTAAGGGTTCCCGAGGACGTGAGCATCTGCGGCTTTACCAACGATGCCGTGGCTGTATCATGCGACCCACAGCTCACCAGCGTGGAACAGCGAGGGAAAGAGATTGGCACGGAAGCGGCTTCCATCCTCATCGGGCACGTTGAGGGAAACATCCCCATGGACAAGGTGGAGAAACGCATCGTAAGAACCCGTCTCGTGATTCGAGGGACGACCCGTGTCCTTTCTCCCAAGGAGGAAAAAGGATAAAAAAGGTCTCACCCCCTTTGGCAAAGCCGCAGCAAGGTGAAACCCACAAACCATGTGTAAGTAAAATGCTTATTTCAGTTTCGTGTAACCATATTTAGCGCACGCACCCAACTCTTCCTCGATACGAATCAGTTGGTTGTACTTAGCCATACGGTCCGTACGACTCATGCTACCCGTCTTGATCTGACCTGAGTTCGTAGCCACGGCGATGTCAGCGATCGTGGTATCCTCAGTCTCACCAGAACGATGAGAAGTAACCGTGGTATAACCATGGCGGTGAGCCATCTCTATCGCATCAAGCGTCTCCGTCAAGGAACCTATCTGGTTAACCTTGATCAAGATAGAGTTACCAGCCCCCATCTTGATACCCTTCTCAAGGAACTTCACGTTGGTAACGAAGAGGTCGTCACCTACCAACTGGCAACGGTCGCCAATCTTCGCGGTAAGCTTCACCCAGTTCTCCCAGTCATTCTCGTCAAGACCATCCTCGATAGAATCAATAGGATACTTCGTGATCAACTCCTTAAGATAATCGATCTGCTCCTCCGCAGTAAGTTTCTTGCCATTGGGATCTTTCGGCATGCCACTCTTCAACTGACGATAGTCGTAGAACCACTTGCCATTTTCCTGCGTAGCAAACTCAGAAGCAGCGCAATCCATGGCGATTTTCACGTCCTTGCCAGGCTCGTAACCAGCGTCACGGATAGCTTGGCAGATGCTCTCCAGAGCGTCCTCAATGCCATCGAGCGCAGGAGCGAAACCACCCTCGTCACCTACGGCGGTGGAAAGACCACGCTTCTTCAACAACTTCTGCAAGGCATGGAACACCTCGGCACCCATGCGGATAGCCTCCTTCTCGTTGGGAGCCCCAACGGGACGAATCATGAACTCTTGGAAAGCGATGGGAGCGTCAGAGTGAGCACCACCATTGATGATGTTCATCATGGGAACAGGAAGCGTGTAAGTATTGGCACCACCGATATAGCGATACAAAGGGATATTCAATGCCTTGGCGGCAGTCTGAGCCACGGCGAGGCTGACACCCAAGATAGCGTTGGCACCCAGCTTGCTCTTGGTGGGAGTGCCGTCGAGTGCCAGCATCTTCATGTCGATGGCACGCTGGTTGAGCACGCAATCACCCTTCAAGGCAGGAGCGATAACCGTGTTCACGTTTTCCACAGCCTTCAGCACACCTTTTCCGCCATAACGGTTCTTGTCTCCGCCACGAAGCTCAAGAGCCTCATTCTCACCAGTTGACGCACCAGAAGGAACACTGGCACGACCCACTACACCATTGTCGAGTGTAACTTCCACTTCTACAGTAGGATTTCCTCTTGAGTCGAGGATTTCTCTTGCATGAACTTTTTCAATTACCATTTTTTATGATTTTTAATGAATACTGATTATTTATGATTTCAGCGCAAAGTTAAACTCTTTTTCGCAATAATCAAAGGTTTAGCAGTGGTTATCTACTCGCATTTTTGTTTTTTTATATTTTCTTGAAGAAAGAAAGATATCGCAAGTTCAACACGCGACCGCGAGATGAGGGTGACGCGACTTGGAAAAACAAGAAGACCGCAGACCACGACGGGCCTACGGTCTTCTTATAGCTACGCCAGGGATATCTCCCCTGTCTTATTCCTCATCAGAGAAATCGAGCACGTTCCTGCGATTAGCCAACATGCGATCATAATCCTCCCTGGAACCCACGATCAACTTCTCCCACTTACGCAAACCAGTGCCAGCGGGGATTAGGTGACCACAGATGACGTTCTCCTTCATGCCTTCGAGCAAGTCGGACTTACCACGAATGGCAGCCTCATTGAGCACCTTTGTCGTCTCCTGGAAGGAAGCCGCACTCATGAAGCTCTTCGTGCCCAAAGCCGCACGGGTGATACCTTGCAGAATCTGGGTGGAAGTGGCGGGAACGGCATCACGCACCTTCACGGGTTTCAAGTCATGGCGCTTCAACATGGAGTTCTCGTCACGCAAGCGACGAACGGTGACAATCTGGCCAGCCTTCAACTTGTCACTGTCCCCGGGGTTGACAACCACCTTTTTTCCCCATATGCGGTCATTCTCCTCAGCGAAGTCAAGCTTGTCAACCAACTCTTGTTCCAAGAACGTCGTGTCACCAGGATCATCGATACGCACCTTGCGCATCATCTGACGGACGATAATCTCGAAGTGCTTGTCATTAATCTTCACGCCCTGCAGACGATACACGTCCTGCACCTCGTTGACGATATACTCCTGGACAGCGGTAGGACCCTTGATGGCGAGGATATCACTCGGGGTCACGACACCGTCGGAAAGCGAGGTGCCCGCACGTACGGCATCATGCTCCTGCACGAGGATCTGCTTGGAAAGAGAAACGAGATACTTCTTCTGGTCACCCGTCTTGGAAGTGACAATAATCTCGCGGTTTCCCCTCTTCACCTTGCCCATCGTCACCTCACCGTCGATTTCCGAAACGACAGCGGGGTTGGAAGGATTACGAGCCTCAAACAACTCCGTGACACGAGGCAGACCACCCGTGATATCACCCGCACCACCCACGGCACGAGGTATCTTCACGAGGGTAGCACCCGTCTTGATGACTTGCCCATCTTCCACGACCACGTGACCTCCCACGGGGAAGTTGTAGACACCAACCACCTCACCATTGGCATTGAGGACCTCACAAGTAGGAACCATCAAACGACTCTTGGATTCAGTGATGATCTTCTCCGTCAATCCCGTCGTCTCATCCGTCTCGGCACGATAGGTGGTACCTTCTTGCAAATCCTTGAAACGCAAGGTGCCCGCATACTCACTGACGATGACGGCATTGAAAGGATCCCAACGGGCGACGAGGTCGCCCTTCTTCACCATGTCATTATGTTTATAGTAGAGCGAAGAACCATAAGGAACGTTGAGCGTGGAAAGCACGATGTTGGTATTGGGGTCCACGAAGCGCACCTCCGCCAAACGACTTACCACCATCTCGCACTGGATATCGTTGCCATCATCACCTTCCTCCTCAAACGGGACGGTGCGAAGTTCATCAAACTCAAGACGAGCGTCATTCTTTGCCACGATACTGGCATTAGCGGCGGCGTTACCAGCCACACCACCAGCGTGGAACGTACGCAAGGTAAGTTGGGTACCTGGTTCACCGATGGCTTGTGCGGCGATGACACCAACGGCCTCACCGATTTGCACCATGCGAGCAGTAGCCAAGTTACGACCATAACATTTCATGCAGACGCCATGCTTGCTTTCGCAAGTGAGCACCGAACGAATCTCGACGCTCTCAATAGGCGACTCCTCTATCATGCGCGCCTTTTCCTCCGTTATCTCCTCCCCAGAAGCGACAATCAACTTACCTGTGGTAGGATGCACAACATCATGCACGGAGACCCTACCCAAGATACGCTCATAAAGCGTGGAGATGACCTCGTCACCATTCTTGAGTGCCGTGCAAACCAAACCGCGCAAAGTACCGCAGTCCTCCTCTGTGATAATCACGTCGTGGGAAACATCGACCAAACGACGAGTAAGGTAACCCGCGTCGGCTGTCTTCATCGCCGTGTCGGCAAGTCCCTTACGTGCACCATGGGAAGAGATGAAATACTCGAGCACCGACATGCCTTCCTTAAAGTTGGAAAGGATAGGGTTCTCAATGATTTGGGCACCCTCAGCACCCGCCTTCTGAGGCTTCGCCATCAGACCGCGCATACCCGAAAGTTGCTTAATCTGGTCCTTGGAGCCACGTGCCCCAGAGTCGAGCATCATGAATACGGCATTGAAACCTTGGTCGGCCTCGGTCATCTCCTTCATCAAGACATTACCCAAGTCATTGTTCACGTGCGTCCATGTATCGATAACCTGGTTATAACGCTCCGTGTCGGTGATGAAGCCCATGTTATAGTTATTGGTGATCTCCTCGATCTCCTTGTTACCACGAGCGACGATTTCGTCCTTCTCTGGTGGGATGATGATGTCGTCGAGGTTGAACGAAAGACCAGCCACGTACGACATGCGATAACCGAGGTTCTTAATGCCATCGAGGAACTCACAAGCGCGAGCCATGCCCACCGCCTTGATGACATCAGCGATGATGCCACGAAGGGTCTTCTTGGAGATGATGTCATTGAAGAAACCTATCTCGTCGGGAATAATCTGGTTGACGATGATACGACCCACGGAAGTCTCCACCAAACGAGACTGGGGCACACCGTCTACCAAGTCCTTCACGACCACCTTCACCAAGGCGTGAAGTTCACACTTCCCCTCATTGTGGGCGATAAGGGCTTCCTCTGGACCATAGAATGTGAGACCCTCACCCTTCACACCCGGACGTATCTTGGTGATGTAATACAATCCAAGCACCATGTCCTGCGAAGGAACGGTGATAGGAGCACCATTGGCAGGATTGAGGATGTTATGACTCTGAAGCATCAATATTTGAGCCTCCAGCACCGCCTCGTTGCTCAAAGGGAGATGGACGGCCATCTGGTCGCCATCGAAGTCGGCATTGAAAGCGGTACATGCCAAGGGATGCAATTGAATGGCCTTCCCCTCAATCAACTTCGGTTGGAAAGCCTGGATACCCAAGCGGTGAAGTGTCGGGGCACGGTTGAGCAATACGGGATGTCCCTTCATCACGTTCTCGAGAATATCCCAGATAACCAACTCACGACGGTCAACGATCTTCTTTGCGCTCTTAACGGTCTTCACGATGCCACGTTCGATAAGCTTGCGAATGATAAACGGTTTGTAAAGTTCGGCTGCCATTAACTTCGGCAGACCACACTCTCCCATCTTCAACTCAGGGCCAACGACGATGACCGATCGAGCCGAGTAATCGACACGCTTACCCAGGAGGTTCTGGCGGAAACGTCCCTGTTTACCTTTCAAGGAGTCGGAAAGAGACTTCAAGGGACGATTGCTCTCACTCTTCACGGCGGAAGACTTGCGAGAATTATCAAACAAGCTATCGACCGCCTCCTGCAACATACGTTTCTCGTTGCGGAGGATAACCTCGGGAGCCTTGATCTCCACCAACCTCTTCAGACGATTGTTGCGGATAATAACACGACGGTAAAGGTCATTGAGATCTGACGTTGCGAAACGTCCACCATCAAGGGGAACCAACGGACGCAACTCGGGAGGGATAACAGGGATTATCTTCATGATCATCCACTCTGGTTTGTTGATTTCCCTGCTCGAACGGAAAGCCTCCACGACCTGCAAGCGCTTCAACGCCTCAGTCTTCCGCTGTTGACTTGAGTCATTGTTGGCCGTGTCACGCAACTCATAGGAAAGGGTATCGAGATCGATGCCTTGCAAAAGGTCATAGAGAGCCTCAGCACCCATCTTGGCGACAAACTTATTAGGATCATCCTCCGACAACCGGTCGTTATTGGGATCGATCTGGTTTTCCACGATATCCCAGTATTCTTCCTCCGTCAAGAGATCCATCTTGTGAGAGCCATTCATCTCAAGACCTTCGGCATCCTTCTTGCCAGCAAGGACACCCGGTTTCACGACGACATACTTCTCGTAATAGATGATGGCGTCCAACTTCTTGGTAGGCATCCCCAAGAGATAGCCTATCTTATTGGGAAGAGAGCGGAAGTACCAGATGTGAGCCACGGGCACTACCAACTCGATATGTCCAGAACGCTCACGGCGCACCTTCTTCTCGGTAACCTCCACGCCACATCGGTCGCAGACGATTCCCTTGTAACGGATACGCTTGTACTTGCCGCAAGCGCACTCGTAATCCTTCGTAGGACCGAAGATGCGCTCACAAAACAAGCCATCACGCTCAGGCTTATATGTACGATAATTGATGGTCTCAGGTTTGGTAACCTCACCATACGAAGTTTCAAGAATTTCCTCGGGAGAAGCGAGTCCGATGGTAATCTTCGAGAAATTGTTCTTTACCTTTGTATCTTTCTTAAATGCCATGTTGGTATTATATTAGGTATTCACGTTAATCTAGTTTGACACTCAGTCCTAAGCCACGCAACTCATGAAGTAACACGTTGAGCGACTCGGGGATGCCTGGCGTAGGCATGGGATCACCCTTGACGATAGCCTCGTAAGCCTTGCTACGTCCCGTGACGTCATCCGACTTGATGGTAAGAATCTCCTGGAGCACATGACTGGCACCGAAAGCCTCAAGTGCCCAGACCTCCATCTCTCCGAAACGCTGTCCACCAAACTGCGCCTTTCCTCCCAGAGGTTGTTGGGTTATCAAGGAGTACGGACCGATGGAACGAGCATGCATCTTGTCTTCCACCATGTGCCCGAGTTTCAAGAAGTAAGTGATACCGATCGTCGCAGGTTGGTCGAACATCTCACCCGTCTCTCCATCATAAATATGCGTGGAGCACAAACGGGGCAATCCTGCCTTGTCCGTCCACTCCGAAAGGTCATCAAGTTTGGCTCCGTCGAAGATGGGAGTGGCGAACTTCACGCCCAGTCTCTTTCCAGCAGCACCCAAGATAGCCTCGAATATCTGTCCTAGATTCATTCGGGAAGGCACACCCATGGGATTGAGCACCAAATCCACGGGACGACCATCCTCCAAGAACGGCATGTCCTCCATGCGCACCACCTTAGAGACAATACCCTTATTGCCATGGCGACCTGCGAGTTTATCACCAACTTGGATCTTGCGTTTCTTCGCCACGTATACCTTCGCCATCTGGAGAACTCCCGAAGGCAGCTCATCACCAATGGTAATGGCGAACTTCTTGCGTTTCAGTTCCGCATCCAACAACTTGTACTTATGGATGTAATTCATCACCAACCGTTGGATAAGGCTATCCGTATGCTCGTCACCCGTCCAGTTGTTGGACTGCACGCTATCGTATTTCAAGTTCTTCAAGGTGGCAACAGTAAACCGAGAGCCCTTGGTGATAACCTCAACATCAGAATAATCCTTGATGCCCTCAGAAACCTTGCCTTTCGTCAAGGTAAGCAACTTGTCAACAAGGATGTCAAGGAGGTCATTGTTCTTTGCCTCGTATTCCTCGTCGATCTTCTGCAAGAGGATCTTGTCTTGCTTCTTCGACTCACGATTTTTCACCGCACGTGAGAACAACTTCTTGTCGATGACGACACCACTCAAGGAAGGATTGGCCTTAAGAGAGGAGTCTTTCACGTCACCTGCCTTGTCACCGAAAATCGCACGGAGCAACTTCTCCTCAGGTGAGGGGTCACTCTCTCCCTTGGGAGATATCTTTCCTATCAAGATATCACCAGGTTCCACACGAGCGCCAATGCGGATGATACCATTGTCATCCAAGTCCTTGGTGGCTTCCTCGCTGACATTGGGGATATCACTCGTGAGTTCCTCCACGCCGCGCTTCGTCTCACGCACGTCAAGGGAGTACTCGTCAACATGCACGGAGGTGAGCACGTCATCACGCACGATGCGCTCGGAGATGACAACGGCATCCTCGTAATTGTAACCCTTCCAGGGAATGTAAACCGCCAACAAGTTGCGTCCCAACGCCAACTCACCGTTCTCGGTGGCATAACCCTCGGTCAAGATATCACCTGCCTTGACACGCTGTCCCTTCTCACAGATAGGACGCAAGTCAATGGTCATGTTCTGGTTGGTACGACGGAACTTAGGTATACGGTATTCCTTGAGCGCTGGCTCGAAGTTCACGAACTCCTCTTCCTCCGTACGGTCATAGAGGATTCGGATGGTTGTGGCATCCACATACTCTATCACGCCATTACCCTCAGCGGTGATCATCGTACGGGAATCCTCGCACACCTGCTTCTCCAAGCCCGTACCCACGATAGGAGCCTCATTGTGAAGCAACGGCACGGCCTGTCGCATCATGTTACATCCCATCAGCGCACGGTGACCATCGTCATGCTCCAAGAAAGGTATCAAACCTGCGGATACCGAAGCGATCTGCTGCGGAGACACGTCAACGAAATCCACGTCTGTGGGAGGCACGACAGGATAATCAGCGTCCTTGCGGCACTTCACCACGTCACGGATGAAACTGCCGTCAGCCCTCAACGGTGCGTTACCTTGTCCGATAATCTTGCCTTCCTCATCCTCAGCGGTCAGGAAAAGCACGTCGTTATTGTCCATGTCCACCTTGGCCTCGGTCACCTTGCGATAAGGCGTGACGATAAAGCCCAAGTCATTTATCTTCGCATACATCGAGAGAGAGGATATCAAACCGATGTTAGGACCTTCAGGACTCTCAATGGGACACAAACGACCATAATGCGTATAGTGAACGTCGCGCACCTCAAAGCCAGCACGCTCACGTGACAATCCACCAGGACCCAAGGCAGACAAACGACGCTTGTGGGTAACTTCCGCGAGTGGGTTCGTCTGGTCCATGAATTGTGAAAGCGGATTGGTTCCAAAGAAAGAATTGATAACGCTGGAAATGGTCTTGGCGTTAATCAGATCCGTAGGCGTAAACACCTCGTTGTCACGTACGTTCATGCGTTCACGTATGGTTCGGCTCATGCGCGCCAAACCTATGGAGAATTGATTCGACAACTGCTCCCCTACCGTACGCACGCGACGGTTGGAAAGGTGGTCAATATCATCAACGGTAGCGTTGGAATTAACCAGTTGAATCAAATACTTGATAATCTCAATGATATCATCTTTCGTCAGCACGCGCGTATCGATGTCGGTATCGAGACCCAACTTCTTGTTGATGCGATAGCGTCCCACTTCCCCCAAGTCATAACGCTTGTCGGAAAAGAACAAGTTCTGGAAGACCTCACGGGCGCTCGCGTCATCAGCGGGATCTGCATTGCGCAACTGACGATAAATGTAATTGACTGCCTCTTTCTCGGAGTTACTAGGGTCTTTCGCCAAGGTGTTGAAGATGATGGCGTACTTGTTGGCAGCCTCCTCATCCTTATGGAGCAACACGGACGAAGCACCACTTTCCAGGATTTCCTCGATGTTTTCCTCCGTAAGCTGCGTCTCACGGTCGATGATGACCTCATTACGTTCGATGGAAACAACCTCACCGGTATCCTCATCCACGAAATCCTCATTCCAACTCTTAAGAACACGAGCCGCCAACTTCCTTCCAATGGCAGCCTTCATGTTCTTCTTGTTGACTTTCATCTCCTCCGCAAGGTCAAAGATTTGCAGGATATCCTTATCCTGCTCATAACCTATCGCCCGGAGAAGCGTGGTTACGGGCAATTTCTTCTTACGGTCGATATAAGCGTACATCACGCTGTTGATGTCCGTGGCAAACTCTATCCAACTACCCTTGAAAGGGATGATGCGAGCAGAGTACAACATGGTGCCATTGGCATGCACCCCTTGTCCGAAGAAAACGCCAGGAGAACGGTGCAATTGTGATACGACGACACGTTCAGCGCCATTGATAACGAAAGTGCCTTTCTTGGTCATGTAAGGAATCGTCCCCAAGAACACGTCCTGCATGAAAGTCCCGAAGTCCTCGTGCTCAGGGTCCGTGCAATACAACTTCATCTTCGCCTTCAAGGGCACGCTATAGGTGAGTCCACGCTCCAAGCACTCCTCTATCGTATAACGAGGAGGATCAATGTAGTAGTCAAGGAACTCGAGCACGAAGTTGTTACGCGTGTCCGTAATGGGGAAATTCTCCGCGAACACCTTGTACAAGCCATCATTCTTGCGTTCCTCGGGCGGAGTGTCCAATTGCAGGAAGTTCTGGAAAGACTTCAGTTGCACATCGAGAAAATCCGGATAAGGATACGGATTATGCACGCTGGCAAAATTCACTCTGTTATCAACGATTTTTGTAGCCATTAAGAAGAAATAAACGATTTATGATTCCGACTAATTAAAGACAAAAAGGTTAGGACTCGCCTACTGGGAGAATCCTAACCCTATTTAAGATATGATGTGAAATTACTTGAGCTCTACCTTGGCACCAGCTGCTTCGATGGGCTTCTTCAAGTTCTCAGCCTCGTCCTTGGAAAGACCTTCCTTCAAGGTAGAAGGAGCACCGTCCACCAACTCCTTAGCTTCCTTCAAGCCAAGGCCGCAAGCTTCCTTAACAGCCTTCACCACCTGAAGCTTGGTAGCACCAATCTCAGTGAGAACAACATCAAAGGAAGTCTTCTCCTCCTCAACAGGACCAGCGGCGGCAGCAGGACCAGCGGCGACAGCGACAGCTGCAGCAGCAGGCTCAATACCATACTCTTCCTTCAAGACTTTTGCCAACTCATTCACTTCTTTAACAGTAAGATTTACCAACTCTTCTGCGATAGATTTTACGTCTGCCATTTTATTCTAAAAATTTAATTGTTTATACTTTGGATAATTTGTACATTGATGATGTTATTCAGCGCGCTTGCTCAATGTCTCAAGCACACCGTGAATTGTATTGCCACCTGACTGCAGGGCAGAAAGGACGTTCTTGGCAGGAGACTGGAGCAAAGCGACAATCTCCGCGATAACCTCGTTCTTGCTCTTGATGGACACCAAGTCATCAAGCTTGTCAGCGCCCACGTAGAAACTCTCCTCAGCGTAAGCGGCCTTCAAGACAGGAATTCCGTCTTTCTTGTAGTCATTAAGCAATTTCGCAGGGCTATTCGCTGTCTGCGTAAACATGACAGCCGTCGTACCCTTCAAACAAGGATACAAAGGTTGGTAATCCAACTCCGCAGCCTCAAAAGCCTTGTGAAGAAGCGTGCTCTTCACAACGACCATCTTGATTTCGTTCTTGAAACATTTCTCGCGAAGAGTATGCGTCTTTGCGGCATTCAATCCCGTCACGTCCACGAGGTAGAAGTGAGGGAACTCTTGCAATTTCTGTCCAAGGTCAGCAATAATCGTATCTTTTACTTCTTTCTTCATTTTACGAAACTTTTAGAGTTGTTCAACTGATTTAGGATCAATCTTGATACCCTTACTCATCGTGCTAGAAATAAAGATACTTTTCAGATAGGTACCTTTGGCGGCAGCCGGTTTCAGTTTCACGACAGTAGAGATAAACTCCTTGGCATTGCCACAGAGTTGCTCCGGCGTCATGCTCACCTTACCTATGGAGGTATGGATGATTCCCGTCTTATCAACCTTGAAGTCTATCTTACCTTGTTTTACTTCCTTCACGGCTTTGGCCACGTCCATCGTCACGGTGCCACTCTTGGGATTAGGCATCAAGCCACGAGGACCGAGCACACGACCCAACGGACCTACCTTTCCCATGCACGAGGGCATGGTGATGATGACGTCGACATCCGTCCAACCACCTTTGATCTTCTCGATAAACTCATCGAGACCAGCGTAATCAGCTCCCGCTTCCTTAGCGGCAGCCTCCTGATCAGGTGTACAGAGGGCAAGCACCCGGGTGACCTTCCCTGTCCCGTGAGGCAAGGAAACCACGCCGCGCACCATTTGGTTAGCCTTACGTGGGTCTACGCCCAAGCGCACGTCAATATCCACGGAGGCGTCGAAATTCGTGGTAGTGATTTCCTTCACCAACTCAGCGGCCTCCTTCAACGTGTAGACCTTCCCCGCTTCAACCTTATCAGCTACTGATTTTTGTTTTTTTGTCAGCTTACTCATTTTTAATTGAAGTTAAATTATTCTCCAGGGAAGTCCCCTTTTACAGTAATACCCATACTTCTTGCCGTACCAGCAATCAGTTTCATCGCAGACTCAATCGTGAAGCAATTCAAGTCTTTCATCTTGTCCTCAGCGATAGCCTTCACTTGATCCCAAGTGACACTAGCCACCTTCTGGCGGTTAGGTTGAGAGGAACCAGACTTCACCTTCGCCGCTTCCAGGAGCTGGACAGCAGCGGGAGGAGTCTTGATGACGAAATCGAATGACTTATCAGTATAGTAAGTGATAACGACAGGCAAAACCTTGCCAGCCTTATCCTGCGTGCGGGCATTGAACTCCTTGCAGAATCCCATGATGTTGATACCCTTGGAACCCAAGGCAGGACCTACGGGAGGTGAAGGATTCGCAGCGCCACCTTTAATCTGTAATTTGATTAATCCAGCAACTTCTTTAGCCATTTCTTGTTAATATTAAAATTTGAAATCTATAAAAGAATGATGTCCGTAACAACATTATTCTTTTTCAACTTGCATAAAACCCAATTCCAATGGGGTCTTTCGCCCGAAAATCTTGACCATCACCTTCAGTTTGCGCTTATCAGGATTAATATCCTCTATCACGCCACTGAAACCGTTGAATGGACCATCAGTCACCTTCACCTTGTCATTGACCACGAAGGGAACCTCCATGTCAGCCACGAGTTCCGTCTCCTCAGCCTTGCCCAACATCCTGTTGATGTCAGACTGCGACACGGGTGAGGGAGTATCCAAGCCACCCAAGAAACCAAGCACGTTGGGACAGAAACGCAAGGTATGAGCCACGTCACCCACCAAGTTGGCCTCGACGAACACATATCCGGGAAGCGAGACCTTCTCTTTGATGACGCGCTTGCCCTGACGCACGCTCGCATGCTTCTCCATGGGTATCAGCACCTGGGAAACATGTGATGCCAAAAAGTCATTGTGCTTCATCTCAGCCTCGATGTATTCATTCACCTTGGCCTCCTTTCCGCTCACGACCTTGAGCACATACCACTTCATTCCAACCTCTGCCATTTCCGTATGAATTAACCTGGGTAAACAACTTTCATGAGACTCTCGAAAACAAAGTCCATCGCAAACACGATGAGCGCGATGACAAGGGAAGCAGATAAAACAACCATCGCGCTATGTGTGAGCTGAGCCGTTGTAGGCCATGTGGTTTTATGCGCAAGCTCTTCGTAACAAGTCTTGCAGTAATCTATGAATTTCTTAAACATACCTTCTTCTATTTAGCACGGGTTGGAAGGCTCGAACTCCCGACACCTGGTTTTGGAGACCAGTGCTCTACCGACTGAGCTAAACCCGTAAGAAAGTCCCCGCGACACATGAAGTCACGGGAACTCATATCCATATAAAACCAGTAAACTTCCTATTAGTCGAGGATAGCGGTAATCTGACCTGAACCTACCGTACGACCACCCTCACGGATAGCGAAGCGGAGACCCTCATTCAAGGCAACCGGGTAAATCAACTTCACCTCAATCTCCACGTTATCGCCAGGCATTACCATCTCCACACCCTCAGGGAGAGAAATCTCACCCGTACAGTCCATCGTGCGGAGATAGAACTGAGGACGATACTTGTTGCCGAACGGAGTGTGACGACCACCCTCTTCCTTCTTCAGCACGTAGATAGATGCCTTGAAGTGATCGTGAGGAGTGATGGCTCCCGGGTGAACGACTACCATACCACGCTTGATCTCATTCTTGTCGATACCACGGAGCAACAAACCAACGTTGTCGCCAGCCTCACCAACGGCAAGAATCTTGCGGAACATCTCAACACCAGTGATGACAGACTTCTTGTCCTCACCGAGACCGAGCAACTGCACTTCGTCACCTATCTTGCAACGACCCGTCTCGATACGACCCGTAGCCACGGTACCACGACCAGTGATAGAGAACACGTCCTCAACAGGCATCAAGAAAGGTTTGTCGACCTCACGGGTAGGCTCCTGAATCCAATCGTCCACGATGTCCATCAACTGCAGCACGGAGTCAACCCACTTGTCAACGCCATTCAACGCACCAAGGGCGGAACCACGGATGATAGGAGTGTCCTCCTCGTAGTCATATTGCTCAAGGATTTCACGAACTTCCATCTCAACGAGTTCGAGCATCTCCTCATCGTCAACCATATCACACTTGTTCAAGAAAACAACCAAACGAGGTACGTTCACCTGACGAGCGAGAAGCACGTGCTCACGAGTCTGGGGCATAGGACCATCAGTGGCGGCAACCACAAGGATGGCTCCGTCCATCTGAGCCGCACCAGTAACCATGTTCTTCACATAGTCAGCGTGACCCGGGCAGTCTACGTGTGCATAGTGACGCTTAGCGGTCTCATACTCGATGTGAGCGGTGTTGATAGTAATACCGCGCTCTTTCTCCTCAGGAGCGTTGTCAATCTGATCGAAAGACTTCACTTCCATGGAAGTACCGAGCTTCTGGTTCAGCACCAGAGAGATAGCGGCGGTCAAGGTCGTCTTACCGTGGTC
>X288_Common_Brushtail__coassemble_54_pt1 | contig 15834 bp, 9 predicted proteins | sample X288_Common_Brushtail__metabat2_high_PE_006 | metagenome-assembled genome bin X288_Common_Brushtail
GGGTATGGTAAGAAACATAGGCATTGTTGTCAACCATATAGACACATGTGGCGGAAATGTCATGCTCATGATCCAAAGTCTCCACGTCAGCGATATGGTCAATGTAAGGATTGTCTGGCACCGTGGAGGAAGAATCATCACCAGTAGGCACGCAATCCGTCTTGGGAACGTTGGTGTAGCCATCCTCGTTTTGCAGGACGTTGGAGATAGTGGTCAACACATCACCATTGTTGCCGTTGAAACTACTGCTTCCATGGTACCCACAAGTATCATACACCAAACCCAACAATCCATTGGGACGAATCGCTTTTTGCAGATCATAAATATCAGAAGAGAACTTCGTGGCGTCGATAACCGCGAATCCATTCTCTACGTAAATCTGTGTTCCACCGCTCCAATATTCGTTGGAAGGATTTGCCATATAGAACTCATCCGTCTTCACCTTGGCACCATCACTCAAGTAAAGTTGCGCTTGTGAGTTCAACTCCACGTAGGGAGAGGTAAGAAGTCCCTCCAAGTAAACTTTGGAAGCGTTATTGATAACAGCCTTCGTCGTAAACTCACAGGAACAGCCCATTACGACCGTTGCCTGTCCATTGAAATCCAAGGAAGGAGCCTTTACCGAACCCTCGAACTCCACATAAGAACCATGACTTAATTGCAGGTTTCCTGAAAGTTCCGTATTCCCCACGATGACAACATTCGCATTGTTTCCCGTGACAAGTCCGGGTGCCGTGAGGTCGCCACCGACATACAAAAAACCCTGACATTGAATGGAATTGTCCCCGAGGTCAAGGTCTTCCGACGTATAGAACTTCGCCCCATTATTAATATAGTAGGAACTCGTGGAAATGGTGAAATTCTTACTATAGTTGTACACCGTCGTGTAAAGTCCACCGTCTACAACACACTTCACGTCCGTGACCTTCGCGTCAGGCAACACATATATCGTGAAACCCGTTACCGAACCCCACATATTCGTGAACGTCACCTCAGCTCCGTCCTCTATATATATCGTGGCGTTTTGCTTTGCCTCAAAAGACAGTTGGTCCAAGGTCGTTCCACTCTTGATGACGTACGACTGTCCCTCCGAAAGACTGGGAGCGTTACTGTTGATTTCCACGGCACCATCAGGAACTGTCGGTACGTCAGGCATGTCCTCATAACTATCGGCACGCGTCATCGCGGCACGAGAAAGGATCACGCTCATGGAATCCTTGTAATTGGTTACGCGACTATTATCGGAAGTAACGATATTGAGAGTCTCAACTGAGACGTTCGTCGCATCACTTCCTCCAATAACCCCATCACTGTCTGAGCAAGATACCATCATGCCCAGTGCCGCCATGACGGCAAGATAACACTTACACCGTGCGAGGACGGTGATACCTGTAATTTTCTTTTTTCTCATTTTTGTAATAATTAACTAATTAGCGATATTGCTACCGCGTTTGACTAAATGTTATATTATATTCACTTTCTTTCAAATTCCGTCTTGTCAGGAAACCACCTTTCTTGACAGAGTACGCCACACCAGTGGGTTTGAGGAGTTGACGCACATCCATGTCCTTCCACTGATGATGTCGCACACAGAGAATGACGGCATCATACTTATTTCCCGTCACCAGATGATAATCACCGACAATGTCCAACCCATGGCGCGATTTCACCTCCTCGGTGTCCACCCACGGATCACATATCGTTACCAGACAACCGTGTTGCCTGAGCGTTTTCACGACATCTATCACCTTGGTGTTGCGGAAATCGGGAGTATCCTCCTTGAAGGCGAACCCCAGCACAAGTACATGAGCAGCCTTTGCCACCACCCCGTTCTCACTCATCGCAGAGATAACACACAAGGCCACATACCTGCTCGTAAACTCATTCACGTTACGTGCCTCCACAAGCAGTCTCGCCTCCAAATCATGACTGCGGGCACAATCGATGAGGTAATAGGGATCAACGCTGATACAATGTCCACCGACCAATCCAGGCGTGAAAGGAAGGGCGTTCCACTTCGTACGCATCGCCGCCATGACCTCACCCATGTCAATGTCCATCTTCCCCGCTATCATGGACATCTCGTTCATGAAGGCGATATTTACGTCTCGTTGCGCATTCTCCATCACCTTGACCATCTCTGCCACCTTCATCGAGGAAACCATGAACGTTCCATTTGACAACACGGAACCATAGAGAGCGTTGACACGCTGAGCGGTCTCAGGAGTGGAACCCGACGTCACTTTCACCACGTTAGCCACGAAATGCTCAGTGTCACCGGGATTGATGCGCTCCGGTGAATACCCTGCGAAGAAATCCTCATTGAACTTCAATCCCGACATCTCCTCAATGATGGGCAGGCACACCTCCTCGGTGACACCAGGATAGACCGTAGACTCATAGATTACCACATTGCCTTTCGTGATGACCGCACCCAACTGACGACTCGCCTGTACGAGGTATGTCAAGTCGGGAATGTTATGACTGTCACATGGCGTAGGTACGGCCACGATGTATACGTCGCACGACTTCAGTTGTCGCATGTCACATGTCACCCTCATTCCCTTGTCGAAAGCAGATTTCAACTCCCCTTCCGTCAACATGAAGTTCTTGTCATTGCAGGTCTTCAAGGCTTCAACCCTCCTCATGCTGACATCATAACCTGTCACCTCGTACTTCTCAGCAAACAAGCACGCCAAGGGCAAACCCACATAGCCGAGACCTATCACACCAATTTTCTCTTTCATAGTATTTTGTTTTATGTTCTCCATTTTATATTCCCTCCATCCTTGCCACGGCAGAAGTCTTCTTCGGATTCCAAGAGTCATTGTACGACGAGAAGAAGAAAATCTCCATGGTATGTGCCACCAGTCTCACCACCCTCAGGAAATAACCCGTATAGAAGGTCTGGAAGGGCAAGAGCAACGCGAGTCGCATCTCCTCCCTACTCCGCTCCGACACGATCATGATGACCATGAAAGCCACGATGGCGAAGAAGAAACGTATCAACCAACCTATCACCAGTACTTCCATGAGGTTGTCGGTATTCGAGAACACCAACGTGATAATGTAGAAGAACCATATATAGTTCATGACACAGTCATATACGATATTATCTATGTTGGAGATGAAGTTGGAGAACGAGAAGTTCTTTGTGGGTTCCAAGATATCCCTGTGCTTACGCAAACGGAAACGAACCAACGACTTGCACCAACGCAAACGCTGGCGAGCCAACTTTCTCCAACTCGTGGGGACATTCGTAAGACATATCGCGTCCTCCGCGAAATGCACTCTATACCCCGCCTTACGTATTTTCTGCGTGATATCACCGTCAAGTCCCGGTCCTATGTCCCAACACCCCACACGTCTTATGACGTCAGCGTCGAAGGCACCAAAAGCACCCGATATGACATGGTAGATGCCAAGTTGACTCGTGACCATGCGTCCCACCTGAATGGTCTTCAAGTATTCCAACTGTTGCATCGAGGCACAAAGCGACTCATCCCCGTTACGCACCTTGACACATCCACCGACACCTTTTATGCGAGTGTCATAATAGAAAGGTATGAGGATGTCCTCTATCGCTGTCCTGTCGAGGGAGGAGTCCGCGTCGAGGTGTATGATATACTTGCCACGTGCGTAAAACATGCCATAGTTAGCCGCACTTGCCTTTCCTCCACTGGAAGTCAACCGCAGGTAGCGATCTATAAGACCGTTTTTCTCAAAGTCAGCGCATATCAATGGAGTCTCGTCATCAGAACCATCATCAACGATTATCACCTCGAAGTTCTTATACGTCTGTTCTTGCAACGAGCGCAACAAGCGGTAGACATCCTTCCCCTCATTCTTTCCAGGAACGATAATGCTGATAAAAGGATGTTCGGCATGCAGCTTGAAGCGAGCCACGTTCTTCTTGCGCAGCTTTTGCCAGTAGAGAATCTTACCCCTGATCATGAGCACGAGCTCAAGTAGGTAGTATCTAGGAAACTCAACGAAAAACAAGAACCAATACGTCTTCAACACCATACTCCACGTAAGGTTGTGATAGAAGCATGTTTCTATGTTTTCAGTGATATGTCCGATAAATTCTAACATCGTTGGTTTTGTTCCGTGCTATTTAATCCGCGTATCATCACGTACGCTCTTGTCTCGACCACGCAAGAAGAATGCTATTGTCCGGCAGTTCCGTGCCTTCTGCCAATGGTCTATAATTCTTTGTCTTTAACGTTTTTTGCGAACATCTATATATGTGTCATACTAGCTTACCCCCTATCTTCTTTATGAAATCCACGACAGGTTCCTCGTTGCGATAGATGAACACGTCGGAGAGATATTTAGCATTGATACCATACCCAAGGGAAGATTGCAAGAGACTTCCGATGTTTTCCCTCATCTCGTCAAAGTCACGCTCTCCCACACTCTTCTCAGAAGACTGCATGAGGTAAAGATCACCTCCATTGACCGTAATCTTGCAAAAAGGAAACATAACGAGCAATGTCTGGATGACCACGTCCCACCTTTCACGAATCCTTGCCTTGTCATCATCAGGCAGTTTGAAGTGTATCACTACCAAGACATTCTCCCTTCGGTGAGAGTTGATGTAAGCTATCGTCCACAACGTGGAAAGGAATTCTTCATAGTTGGAGAATCCATTCAACACAGCTTGCGATACGTTCAACCTCATCTCGTTGGAAAGCAATGCACGCAACCCCGTCTCAGTAAACTCATACTCCCGTATATCGGACGGGGCGAGCTGGTCGAGGGATAACGTACGATTACAATTATCGCATTTTGCTCTCATGTCAGAGTTGGTAAAAGTGTGACCACAAGACTCACAAGTATAGAGGGATGCCGGCACGTCATAGTCGACACCGATATGCCGCAAGAAGCGCTTGCACTTAGGACAACGCAACTCTCCGTCAAACTCATAGGAAGACTCCGGTGAGATGTTGGCGCACCTGAAGTGGTGTATGACATTCTCCTCCCTGATATGTGAACTCATGCACTTCGGGCAACATTCGACGAAGAGGATGTGACTATTACGACATACGGGACAAACGTGCAACCTCTCGACGAGTCGCTTCTCCCTGATGTATCCATTTTTCAACAGGTTCTCATGAAACAAGACTCGTTTGTCAATGAATTCATTCTCCCTAAACAACGTTCGAATGATCTTCGTATATCCTTCGGCGTATGACAATATCGTCGTATCGCTCAAGGAGTTCTCCCCCCTGGACACACAAAAGCGGCAGAAGTTGATGAAATAATCCTCGTGTGCCTTCACGTCCAACATTCCCAAATGGATCCCCATGCGATTGATTCTTTCCCCTATCTCGTCTATCTTGGAATCCACAATCGGGTCAGATGGAGAAGAGACGAAATCATCAACGACGTTCCTGTACTTAGAGAAACGGTCTTCGAACATTACGTTCAAGAAAAACGGCTTAAGCCATAGTTTCTTGCTAAGCATGGGTAGGTTGTTCCACAAGACGGTGATGTCCGCCACGTAATTGTGCGTGTATTCCACGTACACCCCGTCGAAGTCATCAGCACTGACCTCGTCCACCTTGCTCATGTCAACAGGTTTCTTGATGACAAGGATTCGCCTGCCACCCTTCGTCCTTCCAATTTCGTATGTACTATCCATCTTACAAGTTTTCCTGTTTAATCTCTTCTCATGCGTTTCCTTTGTTGTTGCAAAGTCGAATCCCTGTTCTGTTTCAGGAATTCCTTCGAATTCTTGGGAACACCCCTTCCAGTCCTAATCCATATACGGGCAGCTCCGCTCATGTCAGACCGATACCACCACCTGTTGAGATTGGGCATGCGTATCCTCACGGGTAGATTGTCTGTAAACGTCCAGAAAGGCAACTCTTGATTATCAAGGACGTTTACCTTTGCTATGAGCACCTTACCTTGCCGCATGAAGTTGCTCTTCAGGTGCTCCGGCAGTTCTTCCGTACGCAAACCAATATATCCAAACCTTGCTTTTGCGGAGATTTCATCACTGAAGAAGACCTCTACATTGCAATCGCGCCTTATCCTGCCCACCTTGTCCTCCGCCAGATACACAAACACCGAGAAATTGCTTTTGTCAGGATCTATAGGTTGCAACGATACGATTTCCTCCGAATGGAATACACATGCACCACCAGTCGTACCGATGTAGGACACAATGGAAGAGTCCGTGGCGGTGTGATACAGCAAGAGGGGCTCGAACCTACTGTTGCTATCATTCACGATATCTTGCAACGACATCGACAGGTTGGCGTCATAGGAAGATTTCCTAACCCCTTCCTCCAATGATTTCTTTGTTTGGTGGGCGACGTAGAGTCCACTGAGCTTCATCCGCAACTCTTCCCTCGCGGCATTGAGTTCCCTTTGCAAGTCAAGCTTGTGGGAGTTGTCACTTAAGCCGAAACTGATGTTATGGTCCTCCACACCTATCTGGCGCTCCAAGTCTCTTACCTTGACACGCAACACCTGTATTTCCTCGAGTAACTCGGCATACTTCAATCGCATGTCCCTGTCCCGAATCACGATATCCGGTTCAGCATTAGGGTTCAATTGGTCGAGTATCGTCTTCAGATAGACATATGAGTACAACGTATCCCCAGGGATGACAAAATCCCCCTCCCTGACATAAATGTTCTTCACGAGCATGTCCTCAGGCGCTCGATGCCTTCTCAAGTCTATCTTTACGTATCCATCAAATTCCGTATACATCATCTTCCCGTAGACATAGACGCCAATCATTGCGACCACTATCGCGAAAATGGAGGCATAGATAATCTGTTGCGTCGTATTCTTGCGATTACGGTATTTAATTACCTTCTCGATGTCATTGTCCGCCCTTTTATTGTTGAACTGGAATGATCGCATGTTTCTTTTTCCTAAAGTTGTATCTCATGGCAATAGTCAAGCACTGATGATTCCGTCAGGAACACCTGCAGGTCTGCTATCAAACAATCACGACTATATTGGAAAGCAAGCAACCGCTCCCAGCACTCGAAATACTTGTTGTATTCCTTGGCTCGGGCGAGCATGTCATAATGACCTTGACTATGATTATAGGCATTCACGCGCATGGCGATATAGTCTTTTTGCTTCCTCAGCCGTTGCAATTCCCCCTGGATGGAACGATTGTGCCGCACGATATCATTCACTATCAAACGAGCGGTCTCAAGCACCTTGTCCTCCACCCTTTCCTTTTCAGCCTCCAGCAAACATTGTTCAGCCCTGATGCTCTTTTTCTTGTGGTGAACACCGTTTGACAACGGAAACCTGAAGGACAACCCCACGTCCACGTTGGATGAATTGGAGACACCCGATCCACTCCTCGCGTAATAAGAGTATCTCAGGAAAGGTGCAAGTGTCAGTTCATTCCAATAGCTCGTGTTGGCGGCTTGCCTGTCAAGGTATTTCATGCGCAAGTCAAGCACGTTCATGTCATACTGTGTCTTACGAATCATGTTGAACAACGCGAGGGTATCCACGTAGACCACTGCCCCCACAGGGGTAGACAAGTCAGTGACTCCACGACTTTGCCCATCACCACCCGCAGAGACGAACAATCTTTCAGCCTCCGCTTTCTCGTTAAGGATATCCATCAGTTCGTCACTGCTCACTTGCTCATTGTCCAACAAGTATTCCTGAGCGTCACTAAGCAAGGAAAGGTTATATATATGGTGTACCAAGATGCTTCGCAGTTGACTGTCGTAGAAATCCCTGAAAGACTCTTTTTGCCTCGCGACAAAAAGACCGAGGTCTTCTTTCATATAGCGCTTCCTGTCTATCTCCTCTTTTATCATCAACTCATCCACGCGCCCAGCCCTGTTATACAACGAACTCTTGAAAAAGTTCCAGTTGACCTCGGCTTGTACCTTTCCACGGTATCTCGACACGGCATCCTCATCATCAAAGCCGAGTCCCTCATCAAGTCTATAATAGGTCTGTCCCGTCAGTTCCAACCCCGTCTCACTCATCAGTTCACCAATCTGCGCCACGGTCCTCTTGCTAAGTGCGGAATCCAAATGCTGAAGTCCTTCCCGTACGACATCCACTCGTGAGACATCCCTCACTGTAGGCATGTCACTTCCCTGATGACCTGCACCAAGTATCATGGTGTCAAGCGAGACGAAATTCTGGCTAAGTTTTCTCAATAGCTCATTTCCCCTTGCAGTCTGAGCGGTTGCCTCGTCTTGACATAGCAAGGCGATAAGGACACTCAAAAGAAGTATTATTCCGTGCAAACTTCTCATCATCAACTCAAAACAGATTCAATTCCTTTTAGTGGTTTGTGAGAACTACTCTTTTGGGTAGACGCTCTCTATCCTATTCATTCCGTGCTTGAACTGGATAACACTAATTCTAATCTGCAAATGTAAGAATAAGCTGGATTCAAGCGGAGAATGCAACCACTGAGTAATCCAGGTTTGTTAATTGTTTAAATTTCTCTTTGGGTGACATGTAGCCCAGTCTTTTCCTTGGGCGTGAGCTTAGCTTGTCCTGCACCCATTGGACTTGCTCTGGCGTTTTGCACTGATCATTCCATTGCATACTTGCTTTGCAAAGATAGTAAATTTTTGCCCCCCCCCCCCATTTATTTTTCGTTAAAGTTGGTTAAATGGTGGTTATTATTGGCTTTTTTGCTTGTTTGGGGAGGGGAAGGGGCTGGATTCAAACGGATAATGCAACCGCGGAGCAGACGCGGAGATGGGAATGCACAAAGAAAAAGTCGAGACATGACAAGATGAATTCAGGTGGATAATGCCACAGCGGTTGCAACGAAGGGAAGCATTGGGAAACCAATAAAACAGCATGCATCATGTAAAGGAGGAGGGAAATGCTCCTGAAAACGCAAGTATCTGCGTTGTTGATCACAGATAGTTGCGTTGGCGATCACAGATAGTTGCGTTGGCGATCGCAGATAGTTGCGTTGTTGATTGAATATAGTATTCGTTGCCGATCGAATATAGTATTCGTTGCCGATCGAATATAGTATTCGTTAGCGATCGAATATGGTATTCGTTGGCGATCACATATATATGAGTTGTCGATCACACTTCGTTACGAAGAAATGTCACACAGGGAACCCTCGTTGGCATAAAAATCCCCGTGACAGGCTGTAAACTACCACGGGGATGAAATTACAATGTAAAATGAAAAAGTCTAAATCTTATTCCGTGATCGGCTTGTACTTGGGCACCAAGATCTTCATGACCGTCCAACCGATGAGATAAGCGACGGCACAGATACAGAAGATGATCATGTATCCAGCGGGCTTTCCCTCAAAACCGGCGAAGAAGAAAGAAGAACCCTGATTCTCGGCGTAAGTGAAGAGAACACCAGAACTCTTGTTGATGAGGAACGAACCCACACCACCAGCCATACCGCCGATACCCGTGACGGTAGCGATGGCAGACTTCGGGAACATGTCACCCACCGTGGAGAAGATGTTCGCCGACCAACTTTGATGGGCGGCACCCAATATACCGATAAGGATAACCGGCAACCAGGGAGAGAAACCGCCCAAAGGTTGCGCCAAGATACCCAACAAGGGGAAGAAGGCGAAGATAAGCATCGCACGCATACGACCAGCATACGGATTCATGCCCAGTTTGTTGACAAAGTACGTGGGCAGGTAACCACCAGCGATGGAAAGCATCGTTATCAAATAGAGCACGAAGTTGAGCAACATTCCCATCGAGGAATCTGACGTGTAGCCATAGACGTCAGAGATATAAGCTGGAGTCCAGAACAAGAAGAACCACCACACGCCATCGGTCATGAACTTTCCAACGATGAAAGCCCAAGTCTGGCGATAAGTAAAACACTTCAGGAAACCAATCTTCAGACCGTCGTCATCATTCTTGGCGGCTTCAAGGTCGTCAGCGTCCTGGTTGATATAATTCAACTCAGCGGCGTTGACCCGCTTGTTCTCACTCGGTTTCCTGTAAACGAACAGCCATCCAGCCATCCACAGATAACCCAAGGCACCTATCACGACGAAAGCCATCTCCCATCCGAAATGCCTTGCCAACAGAGGGATGGTGACAGGAGCGATAAGCGCACCCACGGAAGCACCATTGTTGAAGATAGACGTAGCGAAAGCGCGGTCTTTCTTGGGGAAATACTCCGCGGTGACCTTGATGGCAGCGGGGAAGTTACCCGACTCACCCATCGCCAATACGACACGGCAGAACAAGAAGAGCCATACGCTGACCGTGGACACCGCCAGTCCGATATGACTGGCGGTATTGGCAAATGCCGCCAGGTTTTCCTTGGCACCCTCAAAGCCAACCAACCAGTTACCTGTCACGATACCGCTCGTGGCGATACCGCAAAAAGCATGCAACACGGCACCCGTGCTCCAGATGCCGATAGCCCATAGATAACCACGCCTCGTTCCCATCCAGTCTACGACCTTCCCCGCGAAAAGCATGAAGATAGCGTAGAAGATGGAGAAATAAGCCGTAATCGTACCATAGTCGTTGTCGCTCCACTCAAACTCAGGGGCAATAAAATCCTTCCACGTCAACGAGAGAACCTGACGGTCCATGTAATTCACGGTGGTGGCAAAGAAAAGCATCGCGCAAATCCACCACCGATAGTTTGTCATCTTAGTTGTTTTAATAGAATCCATTCAAAATGGTTTTAGTTATTAAGTTGTTATTGATTACTTCAAGTCAGGAATCTGTATGGTCTGCATGTCGGTGTAAACCAAGTTCTCGCCCGCCATACCCCAGATGAAGGTGTAGTTGCTGGTACCAGCGGCACAATGGACACTCCACTGCGGAGAAATCGCCACCTGCTCATTGTTGAGCCAGATAGGTCTTGTCTCCTGCGGTTCACCCATCAGGTGGAGAATCTTCTGCCCCTCGGGCACATTATAATATATGTATGCCTCCATACGACGCAAGTGGGTATGGGCAGGCATGGTGTTCCACACACTTCCCGTCTTCAATTCCGTGATACCCATCTGCAATTGGCAAGTATGCACGCCCGCCACGCCATCGATGATCATCTGGTGAATCACGCGGTCGTTACTACCTTCCAGACTACCCGCCTTGATATTGTTAGCCTCTTTCAGCGTCACTTTCTTCACGGGATACTCTTTGTGGGCACAAGCACTGTTCATGTAAAACTTCGCGGGATTGGAAGCGTCCTTGCTTGCCACGGTGATCTTCGCGTCACCACGTCCTACGTACAATGCCTCTTGGAAACCCAAGTCATAACTCTTGCCGTCAACGGTCACCACACCGTCACCACCGATATTGATGATTCCCAACTCACGATTGTCGAGCAAGTTCTCCGTATCCAAGGGTGCGATAGAAGCCAGTTCCAAGGGCGTGGCGGCAGGTTGCGCGCCACCTATCAGGAAACGGTCGTAAAGGGAATACACCCAGTTGACTTCGCCAGAAGCGAACACCTTCTCGACAGCGAACTCCTTGCGGATACGTTCGGTGTCATAGTGCTTGAAGTCTTCGGGATGATGCGTCCACCTCACCTCATAATGCGTATAGGCATTCTGGGCAAAGCCCATTCCTGCCACGAGGCAGAAAGCGATGGTTAATAATGATTTCTTCATTGTGTATAATACTTTAGTTCATGATTGCTTGGATTCCTTCGCAGCCTTTTCTTCCTTAATGATACGACGACGGTTGATGAGCATCAGTCCGATGGTGAAGATCACCAAGAGAGCTGGACCGATATATTTCAAGTAACAAGTAAGTTTGTAGATAGTCCAACCGAAGAGACTGGAAGCGAAATCCAGCGCGCCCCCATCGAAGCCCTCAGGAATGCGAGCAGCCTGGTCTTTCGTCATCTCATACACGGAATGGGCGGCCATCGTGAAGTCAGGAGCCATGTCGGTCACGAAGTAAAGACCAATGACGAGCATGATCAAGCCAATGACGAAAGACTTCACCACGTTCCCCTTGGTATATGGCAATATCAAGGGGAACACGTAGAACATCCCCGCCAATGACGCCAAAGGCAAGAACTGGTTGCCTGGCAAGATAACGGCCACCGCCAGGATGATGGGAATCAAGAAGAGGGAGACCACCAACGTCGTGGGATGACCGATGACGAGGGCAGGACTCATGCCGATATACACCTTCTTCCCATTAAACTTGGTATTCACCAAATCCTTGGTCTTCTCCGAGATAGGCATCAAACCATCGATAAACAACTTGGTGATACGGGGTATCAGTTCCATGACGGCTCCCATGGTGACACCCAGGAACAAGACAGACTTGACGATATTCATCACCGCGTCGGTATGGGTCGTGGCTGGTTTCTCAGCTTGCAACTCCGCCAGGTAACCATCAAAGTTGACGATGTGGTCAGCCTGTCCAAACAAGGCTATCACCGCACCCACGATGACACCCAGTACAAGAGGGTCACCCAACTCACCAAACTTCTTCTTCAGCCCCTCCGCGTCGATGTCCAGTTTGTTGAAACCTGGAATCTTGTCAAGTGCCTTGCTCAGGAAAACGGCGATGGGCGTGAAACTCTGGCAGAAAGGTTGCGGGATGGAGATACCATCAAGTTCATAGTATTTCTGGAAGCGCTCAGCCGTCAGGTCAGCGAAGACAAGCGTTATCATGTAACAGATAATAGCCGCGAAATAGCCCCAAGCCAGACTCTGTCCCATCACGAAGTAGGTGACCGCCCCCACGAAGGCGAAATGCCAATAGTTCCAGAGGTCGATGTTCACGGTACGCGTCGTCTTGGTCAACAGCATCAAGACATTCACCCCTAGGCACACGGGAATGATCAAGGCACCTACCGCGGTGTTGTATGCCACGGAAGCAGCCGCTGGCCATCCCATATCGAAAACCTTCAAGTGCAATCCATAATAATCACAGATAGCTTCCAAAGGCGTATTGAAATTCGTAGCCAACAAGGCGGTGACCACGCCAAGCCCCACGAAACCGACACCCACGAAGAGACCCGACTTCAGAGCCTTGCCAAAACGCATGCCGATACACAATCCGATGATGGTGAAGAGGATAGGCATCATCACGCTTGCGCCGAAGCTGATAATATAACTGAAAAACTGCTCCATAAGAATAGATTTGATTTGTTATGTCAATATAGATTTGGCGCAAAGATACAAAAAGTTTTCTTTTTACACGCAATTCGTGGCATAAAGTTATGTTAATCTTGATAATAAATACGCCTCACGCGGTTGGAAATTCCCGTCAAAACCTCGTAAGGGATGGTCTCGAGTACGTCACTGAGTTCCGTCACCGGCAAGTGATCGCCGAAGATCTCCACGCTGTCACCCTCCTGGCAGTCGATGCCCGTCACGTCTATCATCGCCACGTCCATACAGATATTACCCACGTACTCCGCCCTCTTGCCGTTGACAAGACAATAACAGTGGCGGTTGCCCAAGTGGCGGTTGAGTCCATCGGCGTAACCAATGGGGATGGCTGCTATCACACTGTCGTGGTCAATGGTTCCCTTACGGGAATACCCCACGGTCTCACCCATAGGAACCTTGCGCATCTGCAAGATGGTGGTCTTCAACGTACACACGTTGTGGATAATGGAATTGTCACGGGGGTTGATGCCATAAAGTCCCAAGCCTAGTCGACACATATCCAACTGTCGTTCCGGGAAATGCTCTATGCCAGCGGAATTGTCGATATGGCGCAGTATCTTATGGTCAAAAGCCGCCTGCAATTTGATGGTAGCCTCCTCAAACAACGCGAACTGTCGACCACTGAACGCATCGAAGTCATCATTGTCAGCCCCCACGAAATGACTAAACACCGAACGAGGTATCACCGCGTTCTGACCCTTGAGCCTTCCTATGAGCCTGTCAATGTCTTCCACGGGATGGAATCCCAACCTGTGCATGCCCGTATCCAACTTGACATGCACGGGATAACCCGTGATACCTTCTTTCTCCGCGGCACGCACCAAGGCATCGAGCAACCTGAAAGAATACACCTCCGGTTCGAGGTCGTAATCAAACATGGTCTTGAAAGCACTCATCTCAGGGTTCATGATCATGATATTCGACGTGATTCCGTTCTTGCGCAAAGCCACGCCCTCGTCAGCGACAGCCACCGCCAGGTAGTCCACGCGATGGTCTTGCAATGTCTTGGCAATCTCCACCGCACCCGCACCGTAGCCATCCGCCTTTATCATGCAAGCCAACTTGGTGTCAGGTCTCAAGAAAGAACGATAGTAGTTCAGGTTTGCCACCAAGGCGTTCAAGTTTACCTCAAGTGTCGTCTCGTGCACCTTCCTCACCAACAACTCCGTCAGTTGGTCGAAGCCAAACTGTCTCGCGCCTTTCAACAATACCACCTCGTCACGCAACCCACTGAACACCTCGCTTTTGATGAAATCCTCTACCGTCTTGAAGAAGTATTTCTCCGACAACTGTATGCGTTCCCTCTGTGCACAGAGTTGCTCACCAATGCCGATGAACTTCACCACCCCACGTTTCCTCACGAGATTAGAGACTTCGGCGTACAAGCTCTCAGGAGTCTCACCAGACTGGAAGATGTCACTCAATATCAAGGTATGCCTGCGACCTTGATGGTCGGGACGCCGGTTCATGAAGTCCAGGGCGATGTCAAGGGAATTGATGTCGGAATTGTAACTGTCGTTGATGAGCGTACACCCGTGTTGCCCCTCTTTCACCTCCAAGCGCATGGCAACGGGTTCCAGCATTCGCATACGTTCCCGCAACACGGTAGCCGGCAATCCCAACCAACGCACCACGACGGCACAGGTGATGGAGTTTACCACCGACGCGTCGTCAATGAAAGGCAGTGCGTAACTCTCCTCTATACCATTATATATATAGGTAACCATCGTATGGCACTCTTTCTTCGTAATCGACTTTACGTAAAACGGAGCTTGCGGGTCCTCCATCGACCAACAGAGATTGTTTCCCTTGTAACCCGACTCCCTGACGATACGGTCGACGATGATGTCATCCTTTTGATAGACGAAGACTTCCGCGTCGTGGAACAAGGTCAGTTTTTCCCTTGCTTTCTCCTCCATGGAAGGGAAGTTTTCTTGGTGAGCGGTTCCCAAGTTGGTAAGGACGGCTATCGTTGGTTGGATGATGTCACGCAGTGCCAACATCTCACCACGTTCACTAATGCCCGCCTCAAACACCCCCAACTGCGTGTGTTCATTCATCAACCATACAGAGAGGGGCACCCCTATCTGGGAGTTGTAGCTACGAGGTGAACGAGTCACGAAGAACCCAAGACTAAGTAGTTGGTACAACCATTCCTTCACCATCGTCTTGCCATTAGAACCCGTGATGCCCACGATAGGGATATCAAACTCATCACGATGACGCTCCGCCAGACGCTGCAACGCCTCCAACGTACTGACGACACGCAAGAAGTTGGCTTCAGGATAGTCGGAGGCATACCCCTTCGGCACTTCCGACACGACAAAGTTCCTTACCCCACGCCGATACAACTCCGGGATATAATTATGTCCGTCATTACGTTCAGACCTGAGCGCGAAGAAGAGCGTTTCCTCAGGAAAACAGAGCGAACGACTGTCAATAAGCAAAAAACCGATATTGCCTTCCTTGTCACCATAGCGTCGCGCGCCTATCAATGTCGTTACCTTTTCAATCGTGTATGTCATGACAATTCCTGTTATTTGTCTGCAAACTTACATATTTTTCTCGAAAAACATCACTGTTTTTGTAAACATGAATTGAAAAACTTCGGAAGATTTGCGGAAATGAAAAAAATTACATATCTTTGCACCGCTTTTAGAGAAACAGGGTGGTTACCAGAGTGGCCAAATGGGGCAGACTGTAAATCTGCTGGCGATGCC
>X288_Common_Brushtail__coassemble_56_pt1 | contig 15715 bp, 9 predicted proteins | sample X288_Common_Brushtail__metabat2_high_PE_006 | metagenome-assembled genome bin X288_Common_Brushtail
ACAGGAAGAATACCATAAATGTTGCACTTAAACCCATTTAGCGGACACCAATAAATGATTTTCCGACATCTTCTATTATGTCATACGAACTATGTCACCGATGCATTTAACGGATGAACCACTTTTATGCATCTATCAGAAGCAACTATAAAATCACATAAACAGATTCTTTTTAAGAAATTAGGCGTATCAAACATCTCAGAAGCAATTGCCTATGTTACTGATTACGACTTGTTATAGTAGGAATGATCGTTGCTGGATTCAAATGGATATAAAGCGACGACTGAGACGACGAAGGAATGAATGCAAAAAGCGGGGCCGCCTCCAGGTATAACGAAAAAGGAGCTGGATTCAAGCGGAAGAAAATGCTCCAAAAATCGAAGTTAGCTGCGTTAGCAATCGCAACTAGCTGCGTTGGCAATCGCAACTAGCTGCGTTTTTCATCCCCAATAATTGACGTTTGGAGATGGCCATCTCCTTTTTATCAAAAAACGCCCAAATTCTTGTGAGTGTAACGGCAAACCACTATCTTTGCATCATCATGAAACAACTAAAATATTACATCTTGACAATAGTGACGCTGGTTGTTCTCCTGAAAGTATGTGGCAACCAAGTGGGAACCTCACAAGATATCAAACAAGACATCCAAAAAGAAACAGGAACTGCCACCACAACTTCCGACCACCCTACCATCCATCAAGATAAATTGGAGATTCCCGCTCCCCTCACCAACCAAGAGGAGATCATCCTGGAACGAGCAGGTTACACCGTCTCCTATAATCCCACCACGAAACTGCCCAATTGGGTGGCATGGCATCTCACTGCCGACCACGTAGACGGTTCTTACGGACGAAAAGGCATCAAGTTCAGGGAAGACGAGGACGTGCCAACGCCCCGTGCCACCGACGCCGACTACCGAGGTTCTGGTTATGACCGAGGACACATGTGTCCGTCGGGCGACAACAAATGGAGCGAAGAAGCACAATGGCAGAGTTTCCTATTCACCAACGCCTGTCCACAAAACCACAACCTCAATCGGGGCGATTGGAACGAGATGGAGATACAATGCCGCGAATGGCCACAAGAGATGGGCGAACTCTGTATCGTGTGCGGGCCGATACTCTTCAAGGGAGAGCACGAGACGATAGGCGACAATAAGGTGGTGGTGCCAGAGGCTTTCTTCAAGATAGTGCTTTGCATGAAAGACACCCCCAAAGCCATCGGGTTCATATATCGCAATGCCGAGGGCAACCGACCCAAGGGAGACTATGTCAACACTGTCGACGATGTGGAGCGCATCACCAACATCGACTTCTTCCCCTCCCTGCCCGACGAGGTGGAAAAAGCGGTGGAAGCGACTGCCAACCTCGCCGATTGGCACTAAAAAACATTAAAATATAACATCAAGGACCTTTTTCCCATATAAATTCATTATCTTCGCACACTAAATAACATTTTGCTGGAAAGCGTGAAAATAAAAGAGGTCATTCATGCCCTTGAACAATTCGCGCCCCTGCCTCTGCAAGAAGACTTTGACAATGCTGGCTTGCAAGTGGGATTGACAGGGGCGGTCGACGTGTCAGGGGCTTTATTGTGTCTAGACGTAACCGAAGCCGTGGTCGATGAGGCCATCTCCTTGGGCTGTAACCTAGTGGTGAGCCATCACCCCCTCATTTTCCACAAACTGAGGTGCGTCACCGACTCGGATTACGTGCAGCGTACGGTCATCAAGGCCATCAAGCACGACATCACCATCGTGTCAATGCACACCAACATGGATGCGGCCGTGGGGGGTGTCAACCATAAGATCGGCCAGAAACTGGGATTGACAAACCTCCACTTCTTCGGTAAGACGAAAGAAGAACAAGGCGTGACGGGTGGCGAGGGCGTGATAGGAGAATGGCAAGAGCCAAAGGCCGCCGACGACCTTGTGTTGGCACTTCGGGACTGTTTCAACGTAGCATGTGTGCAATGCAACCAGTTGTTGCGACGTGAGATAAAAAGAGTGGCCATCTGTGGCGGCGCTGGCGCGTTCCTCTTGAATGACGCCATCACCGTGGGTGCCGACGCATTCATCACGGGAGAGATGCGTTATCATGAGTTTTTCGGTCACGAACAAGAGATACAGATATGCGTGATAGGTCATTACCAAAGTGAACAATATACTCCCGAGATATTCCGCGACATCATCGAGGAGCGATGTCCCGGGGTGAGATGTCACGTCTCCCAGATAAACACGAATCCTATCCTTTATTTATAAAAAAGATACATAACATTAAACATCAAAGAATATGGCAAAGAAAGATCCTACAGAGATGCCCGTAGAGGACAAGTTGAAAACGCTTTTCCAGTTGCAGACAACTTTGAGTGCTATTGACGAGAAATGCGCGCTGCGTGGTGAGCTCCCCCTTGAAGTACAAGACTTGGAAGACGAGATTGAGGGCTTGAAGATGCGCACGGATAAGTTGATGGGTGAGGTAGACGACTTCAACAATGCCATCTCGATGAAAAAAGGTGAGATCGAGAAGGCGAAAATAAGTTTGGAACGCTACCAAAGACAATTGGAAGATGTCGCCAACAACCGTGAGTACGACACGCTGAGCAAGGAGATAGACTTCCAGCAACTGGAAATCGAGCTGTGCAACAAGAAGATCACTGAGGCACAAGAGATGGTGGAGAACAAGAAAAAGGAAATCGAACTTACCCGTTCTCAAATCACGGAGCATGAGGAAGCCCTGCAAGAGAAACGGGGAGAACTCGAGGAGATATTGCAGGAGACCCGTGACGAGTAGATGAAGTTGAGGGACAAGGCGGAAGACTACAAGCGAAAGATAGAACCCCGTCTGTTGACCAGTTTCTTGCGCATCCGCAAGAAGGCACGCAACGGTCTTGGCATTGTTTACGTGCAACGTGATGCCTGTGGTGGTTGCTTCAACAAGATCCCCTCACAGCGACAATTGGATATCAAGATGCACAAGAAGATTATCGTTTGCGAATATTGCGGACGTATTCTGATAGACCCCGAACTTGCCGGCGTGAAACTCGACAAGCCCACTGAAGAAGAGAAACCAAAGCGCCGTCGTACTATCCGCAGCAGGAAGAAGACAGAAGAAACGGAAGGTACGGCAGAGTAATCTTCCCGTCTCAACAGCATAAGGAAAGCCGAGACAACGGACAGTAACACCCCGTTGTCCCGGCTTTTCTTATGCCGTCATGATTTTCCTCCTACAAACCCCGCGCCTTGTAAATCTGTTCCTTGGCTTCGTTTATCTCTTGGAACTTCTTCACGGCAGCCTTCCTCACGTCCTCTCCCAGCGTCGCCACCTTATCGGGATGATGTTGCAAGGCCATCTTGCGATAAGCCGCCTTCACCTCCGCGTCGGTAGCGGAAGGACTCACGCCCAGGATACGATAGGCATTCTCCAACGATACCGCCGATGAAGAAGAGGAACTTCCCATGGAGAGCATCTGTTCAAGCTCAGCTACCGTCAGTCCCAGGTTAACGGCAATCTCCCGCAAGGCATCCACCTCAACAGGCACCACCACTCCGTCAGCCTTGGCAATCATCACCAAGAAGCTAAGCAACTGCAAGCGCTGTTCGTACGACATGTTGGAAGCTATCTGCAGGCAACTGTCACGAATGACGGAACGATACTGGGCGGGGCCCAGTTTGTTTTGCTGTTCAAACAACTTCAGTAAGATATCCTCTCCTTGTTGCTGCGCCGCCAGTCCGAAGTTATTGCGCAAGAAACTCCTCACCGTCTCCATCTCGGAGTGCATCACCTTGCCATCGGCCTTGATGATATAGGAGGCAAGCACCAACAAGGAAAACATAAAAGAATTGCGCTGCCCCTCGTACACACGCTGTTGTCGACGGTAAGCGTCACGATCGTCATACTCCCTATTGTTATATTGTTGGTCTTGTTCGTTTACCTTATTAAGTCCATAGTCAAACAGGACCCCCAAGGCGAATCCCGTGAGGGCACCCAAGGGTCCTCCCGTGATGAATCCAAGGAATCCACCAATCCACTTACTTTTTACCATGCACCCCCTTTATTCAAAGTAATACAAGAAAGTGGCAATGCCCGACAAGGCAGGTTTACGTTCTCCCTCTATCTCTATCTTGAAGTCGACGCCAACCTTGCAAATACCCCTTAAGTTGGCGATGTCATGCATGCTGCAAGTCAGTCTCACCCTACTTCCCGTCAACACGGGAATGCCAAACTTCATCTGGTCCATTCCGTAGTTCACCATCATCTTGAGGTTGCGCACCTCAATGATTTGGTTCCACAGGTATGGCAACAATGAAAGCGTAAGGTATCCATGCGCAATGGTACTCTTGTAAGGACTTTCCCTCCTGGCGCGTTCTACGTCGATATGTATCCATTGTGGGTCCAAGGTGGCGTCAGCAAACTTATTGATGCGCTCCTGGTCTACCTGCAACCATTCCGACTCACCCAATTTCTCTCCCAGATGAGAGGCAAACTCCTCATAAGAACTGATAACTAATTTTTCCATGTTTTATCGTATTGTTTATGTTTTCGGCAATTCTCAAATGTCAAGGAAGATTCCAGACATGCTCTCGACTTATTTCTTGTCGTACGCATGTACGGGATAATCTATCGTGAAGTGCAATCCCCTACTCTCCTTGCGTTCTATCGCCATGCGCGTGATAAGATATCCCACGTTGATCATGTTACGCAACTCACAAATGTCACGGCTCGCCTTCACCCGCTTGAAGAGCATCTCCGTCTCCTCGTATAGCATGTCAAGTCTGTACCACGCACGTCTCAGTCGCAGGTCAGAGCGCACGATGCCCACGTAGTTGCTCATGATTTCCCCTACTTCCTTCACGCTTTGGGTTATCAGCACCTTCTCCTCGTTAGTCATGGTACCCTCGTCATTCCACTCAGGCACTTTCTCGTTGAAGTCGTACTCGTCTACGTGTTCTATGCTATGTTTCGCAGCAGCGTCCGCATAGACAACAGCCTCAATCAACGAGTTACTTGCCAAGCGGTTGCCACCATGCAACCCCGTACAAGAGCACTCCCCTATGGCATAAAGCCTCTCGATACTTGAACACCCATTGAGGTTTACCTTAATGCCACCACACATGTAATGAGCCGCAGGGCGCACGGGGATATACTGTTTCGTGATGTCGATACCAATGGAAAGGCACTTGGCGTAAATATTGGGGAAATGGTGCCTGGTCTCCTCGGGGTTCTTATGGGTTACGTCCAGACATACATGGTCGAGTCCATGTATCTTCATCTCCTTGTCAATGGCACGAGCCACGACATCCCTCGGGGCGAGACTCAACCGTTCGTCATATTTCTCCATGAAACTCTCGCCGTTGGGCAAGCGCAAGACAGCACCATAACCACGCATCGCCTCGGTAATGAGGAAAGCGGGATGCGTCTCTCCCTGATGGAAAAGAGCCGTGGGATGGAACTGTACGAACTCCATGCCCTCAACGGTTCCTTTGGCACGGTAAACCATCGCCTCCCCATCGCCAGTGGCTATCACGGGGTTGGTTGTCGTCTGGTAGACCGCCCCACATCCACCCGTACACATGACCGTCACCTTACTGAGGTAAGTGTCCACCTTCTGCGTCTCGGGATTCAACACGTACGCACCATAACAATATATATATGGAGTACGACGGGTAACACGAGCACCAAGGTGATGTTGGGTGATAATCTCAACAGCGAAATGATTCTCACGGATTTCTATGTCAGGATTCTGGCGCACAGCCTCCATCAGTCCACGTTGTATCTCAGCGCCAGTATCGTCGGCATGATGCAAGATGCGGAATTCAGAATGACCTCCCTCACGATGCAAGTCAAACTTCCCATCTTGTTGGCGGTCAAAGCTCACGCCCCAGTTTACAAGTTCCTTGATCTGTTCAGGAGCTTTCCTCACGACCTGTTCCACCGCCTTGCGATCACTAATATAGTCTCCGGCTATTATCGTGTCCTCAATGTGTTTCTCGAAATCATCCACTTCCAAGTTGGTTACGGAAGCCACGCCTCCCTGGGCAAAAGAAGTATTGGCCTCATCAAGCGAAGTCTTGCAAATCATACACACCTTACCTTTGTGCGCTCTAGCTACCTTCAGGGCGTAACTCATACCGGCCACTCCCGAGCCGATAATTAAGAAATCATACTTGTAAACCATTGATTCGTTATTAAAAACAATGCAAAATTAACAATTTATCCACAAAACAAGAGATGAAAGGTATATTTTTTGTATTTTTGCATGTAAATTCATGGAAATGAGAGCTGACAGGACTTTTCACAAGCGCATAACAGTGGCGGCGGCATGTGGCATCGCCATCTTCTCCATATTAGCTTTTTACTTCTTCTGCGTAAAGATGGCCATCGTGGGATTGCTGTTGGGCATCATCGTCGTGGGCATGATAGAACGAAGCACGCACACCCTTTACATGTTCCACAGGGCAAAGCCCATCGACCTTGACCGTGAGATGGAGTTCCTGACGATAGACCTTGGAAGGTTCTCAAGGAAAAAGCACATCGCCATATGCGACATCAGGCAAGTGACCAAGATAAAGACAGCTTTCGGCATCGATCATTACATCCTCATGGAGTTACGCGACGGAAAACTGGAAAGCGTACAACCTGCCAACGAGGTGCTTTTCCTGGAGGAGTTAAAGAAAAGGCAGCATGAGGCAAACTAGGCTTTTCTTATTGTCACTGACATTAGCACTCATCCTTCCCCTGCAGGCACAGGAAGTGTCTTTTGCTGTTGACTCGCTTTCCACTGACTCCTTGGAAATACGTTTGCCTTGGCCACAGTCGGTGAGAATACAACTGGACAAGTTGATGGATAGCAAGATACTGGAGACCTCACAATTGGGGTTGATGGTCTGGGACTTGGAAGATGACTCATGCATCTACCGCCACAATGAACGACAACTGATGCGCCCTGCCAGTACCATGAAACTCGTTACCGCTATCACTGCCATCGACAAACTCGGTGGTTCCTATTCCTTTAAGACCCAATTGAAATACACCGGGGAGATAGAGAACGGAGCCCTCAATGGGGATGTCTATTGCGTGGGAGGCATGGATCCCCTCTTCAACGCGGATGACATGACGGCTTTCGTCACAAGTCTTCGCGAGATGGGAATAGATACCATCAAGGGAGTCATCTACGCGGACAAGAGCCTTAAGGACAGTGACCCATATGGTGAGGGATGGTGCTGGGATGATGACAACCCCAAGCTTACGCCCCTATTGATAGGGAAGAAAGACAACTTCATGACTCGGTTCGTGGAACGACTGGGTGAGAGTGGCGTGATATTCTCAACCTTCTACAAGGAACAAACATGTCCAGAAGGGGCTTTCACGATATGCACGCGTTTCCACACGATGAGTCAAGTGTTGACAAGGATGATGAAAGAGAGCGACAACTTGTTTGCTGAGTCCATGTATTACCAGATCGCGGCAAGCACTGGAAACAAACCTGCCACCGCGAGACATGCACGTGACGTGGAACGACAATTGACACGCAAGGTAGGACTAGACCCGACACGTTACAAATACGCCGATGGTTCAGGACTGTCTCTCTACAACTACGTGAGCGCGGAGATGCTCACACGTTTGTTGCGCTACGCTTTCCTCGACGAGAATATCTTCATGCTCCTATACCCCTCCTTGGCCATCGCCGGCGTGGACGGCACGCTGAAGAGTCGCATGAAAGGTGACTTTACGCAAGGGAACGTGCATGCCAAGACGGGCACGCTCACGGGCATCATTAGTTTGGCAGGCTATTGCACCGCAGCCAATGGGCATCGCCTGTGCTTTACCATCATCAACCAAGGAGTGATGCAAGCCAGTGGCGCACGCCTTTTCCAAGACAAGGTCTGCACGGCGTTGTGCCAACCATGGTAGCTACCTTCTCCCACTATTTTATCTTGTCAAAACCTTCCCCGAACACACCACTGCAGAAAGACTGTGACACCATTGCCAGCGGGTCAATGCTCTTGATATAAGAGAACACCTCTTGCGACTCATACTTACGTGCGAGTACGATAAGCACCTGTACGTCACTCTTGGAATACCACCCTTGTCCCTTGATGAGCGTCACGCCCCGATGCACCTTGGTATTGATGGTATCGGCTATCTCCTGATAATGTTTTGAGATGATGAAAAACTGCACCGTCTGACGGGAACCGTTTATCACGTAATCGCACACGTAACTAGCTATCAACGTGAAAGCGATACCGTAAACGATGGTCTCAAAACTATGAAATAGGAAATAGGAGGAAGCGATAATCGTGATGTCAATAAACTGCATGGCACGACCAAAACTCAGGCGGAAGTGCTGGTTGAGTAACGCTATGATGATATCAGTACCCCCCGTAGAACCATTGTGAGAGAAGACCAGTCCCAAGCCCGCACCCGCCAGGGCACCCCCTATCAGCACATGCATGAACTTATCCTCGCCGGCGGTAATAAGGGGATGAGCCAGGAAGACTGGTTGCAGGACACCCACCAACAGAGACAAGGTGGCGACACCGATAATGGTACGTATAGTAAACTGCCTCGTAAGAGCCCTTAACGCAATCAACAACATACCCACGTTGAGCACGGCGATGGAAACTCCCGCGGGAATCCCCGTGGCATAGAATATCAAGGCAGACAAACCAGCCACTCCTCCCATCACCACTTGTTCTGGCAAGATAAAGGCCGTGTACCCAAAAGCATACAACAAGATGCCGAAAAAGATGAAGAAATGGTCTTTCACCTGTTGCCTTAGAAGCCGAAACCTTACATTCTCGTTCATTTTTATCCAATAGTTATTTCGGCTGCAAAATTAATCTATTTTTCATTGGTGACAAAGTATTCCCAAGGAAAGTTATCCCTATCGTTCGCTTCTCTTGCGAGATACTTTGTCTTCCCTTTCCAGACCGACATCGCAAGCGAGTGCCGTTAATGCGTAAGACTAAACTTGATACTCACGCCGAAATCCTGTGTCGTCGTGGGATAGCTACTGCTTGAGAGAAGAGGCGTGTTCGTCTGACGATCATAATAAAAACTCATAGTGAGCATCTTACTGAGCGTGTAATCCGCAGAAAAGCTTAACTTCAAGGCATCGTTACCACTGCTGGCGGTGCTTGTCAGTGAAGCAATATCACGTATGATAGAGGCTTGTCGCCGGAAACTCAAGTCAAGTCGTAAGTTCAAGTCATTATTTGCCGTCGATTTCATGGGAACGGTCTTCGAGGAGTTCTCTTCTTGTTGTTCTGTTTTCTTGCTCTTCACCTTACGGTGGTTGCGCTTCCCGAAGGGATTGAAATCATTGATCTTGTACCCAAGTCCCACGACCCAATCCTTGCTCACCGCCTCGTTGATTTGCACGCTTGTCATACTCAAGCTCAGCACGCGAGTCTGTCGATACTCCAACTTAGCCGTAAGGTTATTGTGGAAAGTCATGTCGACACCCAATAACGGAGAGAACGCCTCGTTGATGCTTACCTGTGAGATGTTGTACATCGTGCTCGGCACGGGATTCCCCGTATTCACGTCAGTGATGAATCCCAGACCGTTCATGTACTCTTGGTAAGTGCTATAACTACTGTAAGAGCCTATGGCGAAGATACTCTTGTAGGAGTGACTGAGGTTGACACTCTTGAAGATATCCCGGAACCACGGAAGTTTGCCCAGCCCACTGTAACGTATCGTCCAATTAGGCAACAAGCGGGAAAGGGCTGGGAAGAGTTCCAGAGAACTTCCGCCCATGCTCGTATAAGCAGAGAGGAAAGCGGGAATCATCACGTCACCACTATACTTGTCAACCGTACCATGCTCAGGATTAAACGTACCCCCAGCCATCGTCATGCCTTCTGGATAAGTCGCCCCGACATATTGCGCCTCTACCCTGTCACGGAATCCGTCAAGGGAGTTGACAAACTTCTCAAACGTCTTGCTTCGATAACCACTCTTCGCGTCACCTATTGACTCAAAAGCCGAACCGATAGAGATGGTGGTCATGGTAAAAGTTCCACTTTGCGTGGTGGGCATCCCCTCATACATATATTGTATGCTTTTCTGTCTTGTCTCCGTACGACTCGCATTCAGGTCTATCTTCAAGTTCTTAACGGGTTCCAAGGTAAGACGTAACTGCAAGTCCGTGGTGAGACTCGTAGTCGCAGGCGTCGCTATCGAATCCGCAAGCAACAGCCAATCATGGTCTAATGCCTTCTGCACGTAACTGTCGCCTATCAACCCAAAAGCGAAATCCAACCCTGGAGACAACACCGATTGTTTTGTCTGTCCGAAGGCGTCTCCTATGGTGGGCAAGAATCCCGGCAACGTCATCTGGTACTGGTTGGTATAAGTAACCTGTATGTTACGTACCATCATCGCCACCCTGGCGACACTTTGCGCGATACGATACCACTTGTTATCATCAAGGGAAGGTTTCGGCGTGACCGTCAACTTCAACTTCAGTGCCGTATCCACCTTGTTGGTAATACGTATCTTGTTATCGTCCAACTTACGGAATTTCAATTTATATTGTTTTCCGTCTGCCGTCCTCGCCGACACGTCCACACGCTTGGTTCGTTTCCCATGCGATACTGTCAGTGTCGTATCAGGCAACAAGGTAATCTCGCTCTCGTAACTACGCTGGTTCTTGGGCAATGTCTTCTTGGCACTACTGCCAGCTTCCTTGTTCTTCGCCAACCATTCCTTCACAGCCTCATCAGCGTCCTTTCCTGCCTTCTCGGCCTCTTGTCGTATTCGTTGTTCCTCTTGTTTCCGCTTCTCCTCCTCGGCTCGTTTCTTCTCCCTGTTTTTCTCCTTCTCTTTCGCCTCACGTTGTATTTGAGCGTTACTCTTCTCCTTGTTGAACCTGTCATTGGTCGCTTTCAAGAAGGGGATATGGTTGTAGAGTTTCTCCATGTTAAACGTAGCGTTCACGTTCAGGTTGCGGTTATTGGTAATGGTATTCCCGAGTGAGGTGCCATCTTCCAACTCAGAACCCCTTGCCCAGTTGTATGTGGCGGTATAAGAAGCATCCGAACTTACCCAATCAAAGATCGGCAACAGATTAATCGGTGGTTGGTAAGAGAGCGTGAACGTCTGTTCGTAATCCAATGGAGTACCGAGGTGCTTGATGCTCGTCCACACCGAGTCTTTCCATGCCTGATACCTATCAGGATAGAGGTCTTTGTTCACGGCCGTGTATGGCTCCTCTATCTCAGCATTGGTGGCACTTTGGAAGTTCATGTGCAAGTTATTGGTGAGATCCCACCTGATGGCAAACGACCTGTTCCACAAGAACTGTTGACTGAACGTCAGCGGCAACTCTGAGTTCTCTGTGGCTTCCAAGTCTCTCTCTTGCAATTCATAGTAATATCGTGTCATCTCCGTATTGAAGGACACACTTTGCGGCAACCAGTTCAATCCAAACTTCTTCAGGATATCATACCATTTGCTCGTACTCTTGATGTTCTTAAATGGCGTCCATGCCTTGTACACGGGAGTCCAGTTGTAATCGAGGGCACCTCGCCAATTGGATTCCCTTTCATATACAGTAGTCTCACCTGTCGTCTCTTGGAAGGAGTGACTATACGAGAACGAGAAGTTGGCGGGGTCATAAGGCATGGGGTGTCGCTTGGTCGAGATTCCCACCCTGGCATTAGAGATGGAGAAGTTGGTTTGCTTCACCTTCGTTATCGCAATGCTCTTGATAGAGTCCCTCTCTTGTTTTGACGTGGCGGCATCAAGGGCATCATCCAACAAGATATCGGTATCCATGGGATTGTATTTTGGCGTCGTCTTCTCTTTCGTTATACTATAATATAATGGTATCGTGACCTTCGCCTTATCTGGGAAGAATTTTCCAAGCTCCAGACTGGTGGTAATGGAATAGGTCCCATAATCCTCTTGTGAACGTGAGGACACGCCATCCTCCAATCCACCAAACCCCTCCGTGACATATTTCCCTTGGAAGTTGAATGTTCCCAAGTCAGATAACTGCACGTTGAGGTTGGCGTCGGCAGCCCAACCGCCAGAGCTGTTGTATTCCTTCAACCGCAACTCGTTTACCCAAACCTCTCCACTTTTTATGTCAGCGGAGTTGTTGCGCACGCCTATCATCATAGTCTGAACCTCTCCCAGAGAAGGGTTACCCATTATCGACACCTTGTTGTTGGGGTTGTCATCATCGTATACGCTATACTCTATCGTATACGAGGCTAAACCCTGTGCCTTCGCTTGGTTGCGGAGTTTCTTCAACGAGGTGAAGATGTCGAGCGAGATATCCAACATGTTCTCCTCTGGCCATACCACGGTGCATGTAGAACGAGTGTATCCTGTCCCTGCCGGAGTGAGCTTCAAGGGAATCTCATACTCATAATAATTAGACTTAAAATCACTTCCCAACCTAATGAAGACACTCAACTGGTTGTCTTCCAACTGGGTAACATCTTGTTCCAGGGCATTCGCGTGGACAAACATCTGCAGTCGACGATACTGTCGCAAATCGAGTGAAGTGTTACGATACACCGCCTTCGCCTCACCAGAACTCAAGTTCTTCACCACAAGACTCAGTGATTGTTCATTAGCCTCTACTAATTGGGGTTGAGTGGGGTCTTGCTCACGGGTGATTCCTGGTGGCAAGACATAATTCACGGGCGTTTTCTCACTATTCTCCTCGATGTTCACGGCACTTGTCTCCAACGTGCCATTGCCACTCGTTCCCAACGTTTGCTCATATTCACGCCATTCCCCTCTCACCAAGTCGAGCGTGCCCAAACGTATCACGATGGGTTTCTTGAAACCGGTGAGGAACATGCGCATGAACCGGACGCTACTGAAATCGGAGATGCTTCCCACCTTCGACTCATACTGGTCGAGTGGGATACGGAATTGATACCAAGTCACCGTCTCGCTGTTGGTGCCATTACGCAGGGTCGGCGTATACTCCCGCTTGTCCACGATGAAATTCTGTCCTACCACCATGTCCTCTGGTCTCACGCTCACGTGATACTGGTAATATCGCTCATACTCATTCAACGTATAATCTTGATTGATGTCCTCCACGTCGGGCGTGCTCTTATACGAAGTGTCATAACTCTCCGTTCTCGATTCACTGTCAGGGGAGTTCCCTTGCGGACTGTTGATATACTTGTAGCGTTGCAAGATGGGAGCCTGTATCTCATCCCAGTCGGTGCCCCGGAAATAATGGTAGTCGTCATTGGCGGGGTCTGCGTAGATGGAGTCATAGACGGCTTGATTGACCATTCCTTGTATCTTTGCAAGATAAGACGAGAAGAAGAACTCCTGCTCCTCCTCATCGGTCAGTCCGTTGAAGCCCACGTCTTGCAACGCCCTGCTACCACTCGTGGTGGCGAAAGCATAGGTCACCGTACTCTGTTGGGGCACCTTTCCCCACTGAGTGGTGGTATAACTCTCAGAACCATCCACAGGCATGCCACTCTCATAGAACTTCTTTCCGTCATGCAGGATGTCCTCGCTCACCTCTCCTAAGTTGATATAGAAATCACCTCCGTAGTCACTGGCGTCGGCTTGCTTGTTCGTATATATAAATGGGTCGAGCATCCAGAACTCCACGTACTCTATATTGGCGGTCTCGAAATCACTGGTATCCAATTTCCTCATCATTCCACCCCAACGGGTCTCTGGATAAGGCAAGGTGCCATCAGTATTGAGAGTCGTATCGAAGTTATAAGGACCTCGCTCTGAAGGATAGTAAGCCAGGTTGAGGATGCTCAACGTGTTGGTAGCCCCACTATAGGTACTTTGGTCACGGTTGGGGAACAGTTCCTTCACGTATACCTCACGTACGTAGTGATTACTTAGTTGGTCTAAGTCACTTTTGATATGTGAGGGGGTCAAGGAACTGCTGCGACGAGTAAACAAGGGGTCGATATAATACCATGCCAAACGACTTCTATTGTATCCACTTGACAAACCAGTCTTGTCGGAATACTCAGAGAACATCGAGGGCGTACTCGAGATAAACCACGAAGTGGGCGTGCTCACGTCTATTGAGTTCTTGGTGTTCTCGAAATCATCGATATAAGAGGCATTGTCTTGCGTGCCACTCGCCTTTCCCACTATCAACTGGGCGAACTCTCCCGTGAAAGAGATTTGCGAGGGTTGCGTGACATGCAGGAAAGGCAACTTGTTGAGCATGTTGGTAAGCCATTGACTCTCTTTCTTCCAATTGATGTTGATTCCCCACAAGGTATTGTTAAGCGGTTCGGAACCCATGCTTACCTTCGTGGTAAGTGCTTGCTCTGACAAGTGCTGTATGGTACCACTCAACTGGAAGTCCTTCGAGAAGTCATATGACCAGTTCAAGCCGAACATCGTCTTGCGCATTTGTCCATAATCCGTATTGCTTTCACACGACACGTTGATGGTCGTACCCGCGTCAATGATACTTTGGTTGAGGATGGTCACCTCTCCCGCGTTATAGTCTACGCTATAGTCTGTTCCCTCAGTCAGAGTGACGCCACCCGCGGTCACGACGACGGAACCTTGTGGGACATTGTAAGAACCCAGTGAGATGACATTCTCCGAACTGCCACGAAACTGTCCCACCAAGCGATACTTATCCTTCTCCGCTATCTGCTTGGCGTAGGTCTTGGTACTGTCATAAAGTTCCGTGAAAGCATAAGACTGCGCCTTGTCCGCGGAAATGCCTTTCCCTATAAGATATTGGTAGAGGTAAGAACCAAAAGGTTCCACTTTTGGGATGAACACCCTGCCATTGCTCACCGTATATCCATCCACGTAGTCATAGTAACCATTGCTATGGGCATTGTTGTTGTTGTCCAGGCGATCAGCTCCCATTACCTTGATGAGGGTTTGGTCTTTTACCGCCTGCTCTGGGATATAGGTCAGGTACACGCCTGCCGTATCACTTTGGTATTTGATGTCAAGGCGGAACTTTTCTTTCTCGATAGAAGAACCCAATTGGTAAACGTTTTTCATCATCAAGTCCCAGTTGCCTTGAGTGGGGTTATTGCTCGTGTTTTTGAGGGATTTCACCAACAAGGCTTGGGAAGTGTCGGTATTGTCAGAGGCGAACTCTCCTACTTGGTAGGTCACGCCACCATAAGTATATTCATAGGCGACAGCCAATACTTGATCGGTCTGCAAGGAGGTACGTAGTGAAACATATCCCAAAGAGGTGTTGACAGTATATTCCGATGAGGTCAACAGGCGTGCGCTCTCCAGTTTCTCGAAGTCCACGCCTCCTGTCAACCCTATTCCTTCCAAGGTGCCACTTACTTGTTCTATGTCCCTTGCTCCCGTTCCCAAAGCGTTAATCGTCGAATACTCAGTATTCCCCGTGTTGGCAGGCACCGTCCCACTAGCTGTCCACATCGTGTTGCTGATATTTGACACTTCACCCAAGTCGGTTAACGCCACGATGTCACGGGTGTTACTCGTGGTTCCCGTCTTGTTGGTGACCCATATCTCAATACGATTGATAGTAATGCCTGAGGTAAGATTGGGCAAGCGACTCATGGCCGCGTCATACTTTCCACGGAAATAATAGGAAAGGAAGAAATGCCGGTTTTCTTCGTAGTTGCTCACGTCGATATCAAACGAGGTGGTTTGCACGCCTCCCTTAGAGGACACGCTCTTGGAGTTGGAGCGTTTCTGGGAACCCACCAACTGTAGCGAGAGTCTTCCGAATTGCAAGTCAG
>X288_Common_Brushtail__coassemble_62_pt1 | contig 15171 bp, 13 predicted proteins | sample X288_Common_Brushtail__metabat2_high_PE_006 | metagenome-assembled genome bin X288_Common_Brushtail
ATTGCCAGTTCTCTGGATGACTTCATACAGTTGTTCGACGCGTCACTGACGCATCCCGAAGGACTTTTGTCGCAAGTTTTGGAACATATCCGACAGCGTTCGGGGAAGCGCATGCGCCCGATGCTCACGTTATTGTTGGCTCGTAACTTCGGTGAGATAACGGAGGTGGTGCAACGTGCTGCCGTGGGACTGGAACTGTTGCATACGGCCTCGCTCGTGCACGATGATGTCGTCGATGAAAGTGACGCCCGACGTGGACAGGCGAGCGTCAATGCCGTCTATAATAACAAGGTGGCTGTGTTGGTGGGCGATTTCATCCTTTCCACCGCATTGTTAAACGTTTCCATGACGCATTCAGAGGTCATCGTGCGCTATTTGTCGGAACTTGGGCGCACGCTTTCCAATGGTGAGATCTTGCAACTGAGCAACATACGGAGTGAGGAGATATCGGAGGAGATTTATTTCCAGGTCATAGAACAGAAAACCGCCGCTCTCTTCGAGGCTTGCGCAGGGATAGGGACCATGGCTTCCAACGCGCCTGACCACGCCGTTGAGGCCGCCAAGAAATTCGGGAGGAATCTCGGTGTCATTTTCCAGATTCGTGATGATATTTTTGATTATTATGATTCTGTTGACATAGGCAAACCAACTGGCAATGATATGGCGGAGGGAAAACTGACGCTGCCTGTTATCTGTGCCTTGAACAATGCCAATGACCCCGTGATGTACCAGTTGGCTCTCAAGGTTAAACGTCATGAGATAAGTGCGGATGAAATTGCCTGTCTTGTTTCATTTACCAAGGAGAACCATGGCATAGAGTGTGCGGAACGCCATATGTGGAGTCTGCATGACGAGGCCATGGGATTCTTGGAGCACTACGTGAAGGAAGTACCCATCTATCGTTCGCTAAAGACCTATTTGGATTATGTCATCCAACGGGAGAAATGAGCGTTTTTATCGTGAAATGCTATGAGGAATGTTAAGGACATCTTGAACGAGCCTTATAGAGGAAAGTTAGGAGTTTTGCATATAGAGCCGTATGTACAACAGACTTGTATAGAATGAACCGCACGCGTCGATGGAGGGTCTCTACGATGCTGATAAGAGTTTTTGGAGCGTGAATGCCGCGTTCCTGAATGAGGTGATAAAGTGGACTGATTGGCATACTGATTTTCTCTTTCATGGTTTGCAGGATGAACGTGTGAGGATGGTGCGTTTTCCGTTCTCGCGCTTCATCGTTGATGCTGAACGCCTGCGGGATGACCTGACCCCTTGACAGCGCAGGGACGAGGTATCGTTTACAGGCGGTTTTGGACGTTTTCAAGAGAGGTGCCTGACGATGCTGAAAAACAACTCCACTTGTTGTGGAGGCATCATCAACAATGGCTGCGTAACAATCTGGTTAGGGATGCCTTGCTGTTAGACTGTTATTCTCTTCCGCCAGAAATGGGAGATGTTGACATTTGCATCGGTTTCAACGAAGATGAGTCAAAGCCTGATCAGTCGGTGATAGAGTTAGCGGTGAATCATTTTGAGGACATGGGGTACAAGGTAAGGGTTAACTATCCTTACAGCAGGTCAGAAACGCCAGCGTGCGACTTTCCTTACCACTCACTTATACTGGAAATTAATAAGCGCGCATATCTTCGTAGTGGTACCATTGATCTGATAGATAATCGACTCCATGATGTCATCCGTGCATTCATGGGCCAGTTGCTTGCATAGGATTATTAACGAGACGTAAGAATTTCTCGCAAGTACGTTGGATTTCGCTAACGAAACCTTTTTTCGCAGATTCTCAATACATTCGTTATTGTTTTCAAGATTTTAAGCCCGAGGCAATTCCTTGTTGTAACTTCGCGTTGTGCTGGAAGCATAACGTTGCTCTGTAGGGGAGCAATTCTGGCAGTGATCACATTGTGGGATAAGCATAACGCTTCTTGATAAGTGATCGATAAGCTTCGGCCACCCTTATTATCATGTTTTGCCACCTGTGTCGAAAACAAACCGATTAGAACCTATTTGTAAACCGTAACGAACCAGTTGACAAATTCGAATTATTTGACATAATTCTATATTCCACGTCGTGGTATATACATTCCACGACGTGAAATATACATTCCACGACGTGGAATGTACGTTCCACGACGTGGAATATAAAAGTCAATACACTAAAAAGGGTTTAGTACTTGTCTTTTCTGGCTTTGGCAGAAACATGCGTGAAGTTTGCATACAAAAAAGCCGTTTCCCTGAATAGGAAACGGCTTCATGAGATGTCGAGAGGTGAGTTCTTAGAAGAACTTGACCTCGCTGCCCGTGATTTCACTTAGCAGTAAGTTTGCCAAACGAGAAGTTCCCAAGCGGAACCATTTATTGCTCAACCATTTCTCGCCCAGTACTTCTTTTACGATAGTGTAGTAGGTGACAGCGTCCATAACCGTGTTGATGCCGCCAGCGGGTTTCAGACCTATTTGAATGCCCGTTTCATCGTAGTATTCCTTGATGGCTTGGCACATCACGTAAACAGCCTCGGGGGTCGCGGAGACCTTTTCTTTCCCAGTCGATGTCTTGATGTAATCCGCCCCTGCGTACATCGCCAGTATTGCGGCTTTCTTGATGTTGGCGCAAGAACCCAAGTCTCCTGTCTCGAGGATGACTTTCATGGGTTGTTCCCCACAGGTGGCCTTGAGTTCTTGAATCTCGTCGCAGACGCCCTCATAGTCCTCACTCAGGAACTTGCCAACAGACATGATGATGTCTACCTCCGTAGCACCGTCTTTTATGGCAAGAGCCGTTTCCGCGACCTTCACCTCCATGAAGGTCTGGGATGATGGGAAGCTGCCGCACACCGTTGCGATTTCCACACCATCGACCTCCAGGCTCTGGCTAATCAAACCTGCGTATTGGGGGTAGGTGCAGACCGTGGCGACATGGGGTAGGGTGGGGTATTCATGGGCGAATTTGTTTACTTTCTCGATCATCGCAAGGATACATTCCTCGTTGTCTGTCGTATGCAATGATGTGAGTTCCACGCTCCCGAAGAGGAATTTCTTCACTTCAGGCGTGCAGTTTTCCTTCACTTTCTCCTTGATGATAGCGTTAACGGTCGCGCTCACCTCCTCGTCTTGCAGGTTGGTATCATAGCGTCGCAAGGCTTCTTCATATTTGCTCAGTTCCTCATGATGCTCATGACAGTCGCAGTCGTGTTCGTGTTGATTTGTTGTCATAGTTGTATTGTGTTGATTATTATTCGTTTACCCGTTGACCTGCAGATTGTTGTGCTTCTTTGATCGTCATGTTTTCACTCCTTGTTTTTTGTGTCCATGCAAATCGTTACGGGTCCATCGTTGACAAGTTCCACCTTCATGTCAGCCCCAAACTCACCCGTACCGACTTCCTTGCCAATTTGCGTGCTCAGTTTTGCGCAAAACTCCTCATAGAGAGGGATGGACACTTCGTGTTTGGCGGCACGCAGCCAACTCGGGCGGTTGCCTTTCTTGTACGAAGCGTACAACGTGAATTGCGAAATCACGAGGATTTCGCCTCCCACCTCCATGATTGAGCGATTCATCACGTTGTTATCATCGTTGAACACCCTTAGTCCAGCGATTTTCCTCACGAGCCAATCCACGTCCTCGCAGCCATCCGTCTCTTCTATGCCGAGAAGGATGAGGAATCCATTCCCGATGGCAGACTTTATTTCTCCGTGGATAGCCACGGAAGCCCTACTTACCCTCTGTATAACGATTCTCATATAGGTCTTCTTGTTTCAGAAGTCAAAGATACGAATTTTATTTAGGAAACCTGTCTCTTGGATGAAAAAAATCAAATATAATCTTTGCCTTAGATGTTCCCACAATCCCCGTAAGCATTTGTAAATCAGCATCTTTTATCTTCTTCAAACTCTTGAGTTGCTTTAAGAGAATGTCCTTTGTCTTAGGACCTACCCCCTTTATATTATCCAATTCCGACTGCAGGGCGTGTTTTGAACGTTTATCCCTGTGGAAAGTGATGGCAAAGCGATGCACCTCATCTTGGATTTGTGTCAACACCTTGAAGAGTTCACTGTTCGTATTTAAACCGACTACCTGTTGAGGAAATCCGAAGAGAAGTTCATTTGTCCTGTGCCTGTTGTCTTTCGCGAGTCCCGCGATGGGAATGTGCAGTTGCAGTTCATCTTCGATCACCACTCTTACGGTCTCCATTTGTCCCTTTCCCCCGTCCGTAATGATGAGATTCGGAAGTGCTGTCTTTTCTTCCAGCATACGGGTGTAACGACGTCTTACTACTTCCTGCATCGAGGCATAATCATCAGGTCCCACGACCGTCTTGATGTTATACCTCCGGTAGTCCTTTTTCGAGGGTTTCATGCCCTTGAAGACCACGCATGCCGCCACAGCGTCGGTACCTGATAAGTTTGAGTTGTCAAAGCATTCGATATGATAGGGGAGCTTTTCCAGTTTCAGTTTCTCTTGCAACTCCTTCAACAAGCGTGTCTGTTTCTGTTCAGGGTTCAATTTCTCCGCCCGTTTCAGCCTGTCAAACTTATACTGCTTCGCGTTCATCTCCGAAAGTTCTAGGAGATGCCGCTTTTCGCCTCTCTTTGGAACCAAGGTTGTGGCGTCTTTTAGTCTCCAGTCAATTTCGAACGGTATGACGACCTCCTTGGCAGTGCTCTTAAACCGTTCCCTTATCTCCGGGATGGCAGCGAGAAGTATCTCTTGTTCATTATCGTCGAGTTTTCGCTTGTATTCGTAAGTAAAACTTTGGTTTATCGTGCCGTTTTTCACGTGGAGATAGTTGACGAACGAGGTCTTGTCATCATCGTCATTGATGATACTGAACACGTCGAGGTCAGTTATCGTGTAACTGACGACCTCACTCTTCGCTACGAAGTCCGACAATAATAGATACTTTTGCTTCAGTTCCTCAGCACGCTCAAACTTGAGGTTTTCCGCGCACTCCATCATCAAGGTCTGCACCATTTTGCCCACCTCACGTGTGTTACCCTTCAATATTTCCCTCGCTTGACGAATATTCTCCTGATACTCCTCCCTGCTTTGTCTCCCGATGCAAGGAGCACCACAGTTGTGTATGTGATATTCCAGACAAGGTTTGTATTTTCCATCTGTTATCGAAGAGAGCGTAAGCGGAAAGCGACAGGTGCGAGGTCGGTACAATTTCTTCACCAAACTTAATATCGCGTGCATGGTGGAGACGTGCGGAAACGGACCGTAATAACTGCCGACCTTCTTGTTTACGTGACGGGTGCTGAAGATTCTGGGAAATTCCTCGTTCGTGACGCAGATACAAGGGTAGGTCTTGCCGTCTTTCAACAACACGTTATACTTTGGGTTGTATTTCTTGATGAGGGCGTTCTCGAGTAGGAGAGCGTCCTCCTCCGTGTTCACCACGGTATAACTTATGTCGTATATCTTTGATACGAGGACCTTCGTCTTGTACCTGTCCACTTCCTTATGCAGGTAAGACGACACACGCCTTTTCAGGTTCTTCGCTTTCCCTACGTATATGACAACATGAGACTTGTCATGGAACTGGTAGCTGCCAGGTTTCTCGGGCATGTTGGCAACGATATTCCTTAGTTTGGCTAACCTCCCTTCGCTTTCCTCCATAGTCATTGTATCTTCCTCATCTTCATGCCTTAACGTGCATTTTGTTCCACGTGAAACAAATCACACTTGCAATAGGGAAGTCACCTCCACGTCCTTGTCGAAGACGTCCCTTCCATGCATGTTCTCGTTGACGAGTTCGATGATGAAATTACAGTACACCCTCTTCGGGTTAAACCTCTTCACCAGGTCGCAAGCGGCTTTCATGGTGCCCCCAGTAGCCAACAAGTCGTCGTGCAGGAGAACCACGTCGTCTTCGTTGATGGCGTCCTTGTGGATCTCTATGGTGTCCACCCCATATTCCTTCGTGAAACTTTCCTGCACGGTTTCACAAGGCAGTTTCCCGGGTTTCCTGCACAGGATGACCCCAGCATTCAAGCGGACTGCCAAGGCAGAAGACATGACGAAGCCACGTGACTCGATGCCCACGATTTTCGTAATCCCCTTGTCCTTGTACAACTCATACAGTTCGTTTCCTATTTCCCTCAACGATTCCGCATCTTGAAACAAGGTTGTCACGTCACGGAAGTTGACTCCCTTAATAGGCCAATCTGGAATGCAACGCAGATGGTCTAAAAGCATTTGATTGTTCATAACATTCTTTCTTGTTTTATGTTGTAGTTATATGATCCTCGTTTTTCACGTGAAACATCCGGCACTCATCTGCCCATGAGCACCAAGAGCACGTTGATGTCGCTAGGAGAGACACCCGGAATGCGACTCGCTTGCGCTAGCGTCTCTGGGTTTATGTGCTCCAGTTTCTGTCTGCCCTCCGTGGAAATCTCGTGCAATTCAGCGTATTTAAACATCCCTTTTATCTTGATGTTCTCAAGTCTGCGCATCTTCTCCGCGACCATCCTTTCCCGTTCGATATACCCCTTGTATTTCATCCGGATTTCCGCCGCTTCCATGATTTCCTCTTTCCTTTCAGTATGACCCTGAAGGACTTCTTGTAGAGAGGGCACGACTTCGGAGAGGTTGCGCAAGGTGAGATGAGGACGGGTTATCAAGTCGGAAAGCTTGCAACCAGCACGAAGTGGGGTAGATCCCAACCCCTCCAATGACGCGTTTATGTCTTTTGGTTTTATGGGTTCATTCTCACAGAAAGCGATGATTCCCTCAACGGCTTCTTTCTTCTTCAACCACCAATCGTACCGTTCCCTTGCCGCGATACCTAGTTCGTAAGCCCTTGCCGTGAGACGTGCGTCGGCATTGTCTTGGCGCAGCAAGATGCGATATTCCGCACGAGAAGTAAACATGCGGTAAGGTTCGTCAACCCCTTTTGTCGTCAGGTCATCGATGAGCACCCCGATATACGATTCATCCCTCCCCATCACGAAGGGAGTTCCACCTCCACAGCGAATGGCGGCGTTCACGCCAGCCACGAGACCTTGACCGCCTGCTTCCTCGTATCCTGTTGTTCCGTTCACTTGTCCTGCCATAAACAAACCAGGAAGAATTTTTGATTCCAGCGTCCGATACAGTTGCGTTGGATCGAAATAGTCATATTCTATGGCATAGCCAGGACGATAGATGACAGCGTCTCTCAACGATGGAATCTTGTGAATAGCCGCCAGTTGAATATCCATGGGCATACTCGACGAAAAACCATTCAAGTACATCTCGTTGGTGTCTTCTCCTTCCGGCTCCAGGAAGAGCGGATGCTGGTCCTTGTCAGGGAAGGTAACCAACTTCGTCTCTATGGACGGACAATACCGAGGACCTGTGCTTCTTATCTGGCCGTTATACAATGGCGAGTCAGCCAGTCCACTTCTCAAGGTGTCATGTACCTCCTGATTCGTATAGCAAGTCCAACAAGGCAGTTGCCGTAACTTGCGATGCCTTGTCATGTAGGAAAATTGGTGAAAGTCGTCATCCCCACATTGCACCTCCATGTCCTCGAAATGGACGCTCCTCCTGTCGATGCGAACAGGCGTGCCTGTCTTCATCCTCCTCGAGACAATCCCCCAACGAGTGATACTCTCCGTGAAGTGGTGAACGGCAGGTTCAGCACACCTTCCACCCTCGACCTGCTTCCTCCCCACGTGCATCAAGCCATTGAGAAAGGTGCCAGCGCACAGGACGATGCTCTTGCAACGTATTTCCAGTCCCCAGACGGTGCGTATTCCCACCGCCTCACCATGTTCAACGATCAGTTCGTCTGCTTGGTCTTGCCATATATGTAAGTTAGGCGTATGGTCGAGCGCGTTTCTCCATGCCCAGATGAACTTCCCCCTGTCACATTGCGCACGAGGACTCCATACCGCGGGTCCCTTCCCGATGTTCAGCATCCGGAATTGAATGGCGGTGCTGTCAGTGACGATGCCCATCTCACCGCCAAGGGCATCTATCTCCCTTACGATTTGACCCTTGGCAATCCCCCCAATGGCAGGATTACAACTCATTTGCGCGATTTTGTTCATGTCCATCGTGACGAGACATGTGTTGGCTCCCATCCTTGCCGCGGCCGATGCCGCTTCACATCCCGCGTGCCCACCTCCTATCACGACGACATCATAGTTGAAAACCATCATTCGCTGATTTTTTCGCAAAAGTAAGAAATAAAATTGAATTTTTATGGAAACCTTTTGTTTTATCATTAAAATATAGTAATTTTGCAGAACGAAACCCAAGGGGGGGGGGAGATACTGAAAAGTAGGTATTTCCCGTGGGGAGTTGACAATCAAATAAGCATGTGAAACGCCGCGTCTCGTATTTTAAACAATTAAATAATTTAATTTCAATCATTTATGTGGTTAATCAATTCATCTATTGGTAGAAAAGTCGTGATGTCGGTCACCGGTGTCGCGTTGATTCTATTCTTGACGTTTCACTGTGCGATGAACGTCGTCGCGCTCTTCTCTGGTGAAGCTTACAACAAGATCTGTGAGGCACTCGGTGCCAACTGGTATGCCGTCGTGGCGACACTTGCCTTGGCGGCCTTGGCTGTCATCCACATCATCTACGCTTTCATCCTGACGGCGCAGAACCGCAGAGCTCGTGGAAGTGAGCGCTATGCCGTGACGGCCACGCCTGAGAAGGTGGAGTGGGCAAGCCAAAACATGCTGGTGCTTGGTATCATCGTGTTGTTGGGTTTATTGTTGCACTTGTTCAATTTCTGGTATAACATGATGTTCGCCGAGATTATGGGTATTACCGCGGCGCATCTTCCTTCAGAGGGTTTCCAGTACATCGAGGACACTTTTAGCAATCCGGTTTACGTGGTTCTTTACGTCGTGTGGTTGGTGGCTATTTGGTTCCACCTTTCCCATGGTTTCTGGAGTGCGATGCAGACCCTCGGAATCAATGGAAAGGTTTGGTTCTGCCGTTGGAAGGTCATCGGTCTCGTGTATGTCACGATACTGATGCTTTGTTTCTTGGCTGTCGTTTTGGCTTTTGCCTTTAACCTCGCACCAAGCTTGTCGTTGTATTAAAATCATTAGTAAACAGATATCTTATGGCTAAAACATTAAATTCCAGAATACCGGAAGGTCCTGTGGCTGAGAAATGGACCAACTACAAGGCTCACCAGCGCTTGGTGAACCCCAAGAATAAGTTGAAGTTGGATGTTATCGTGGTTGGTACTGGCTTGGCTGGTGCTTCCGCTGCCGCTTCTTTAGGCGAGATGGGCTTCAATGTCATCAATTTCTGCATACAGGATTCTCCCCGTCGTGCCCACTCCATAGCGGCACAGGGAGGTATCAACGCCGCGAAGAACTACCAGAATGACGGTGACTCCGTTTACCGCTTGTTCTATGACACCGTGAAAGGTGGTGATTATCGAGCACGTGAGGCCAACGTCTATCGCTTGGCGGAGGTGTCCAACAACATCATTGACCAATGCGTGGCACAAGGTGTTCCCTTTGCCCGTGAATATGGTGGCATGTTGGCAAACCGCTCGTTTGGTGGCGCACAGGTAAGTCGTACCTTCTATGCCAAGGGGCAGACGGGACAACAGTTGCTGCTGGGTGCTTATTCCTCCTTGAGCAGACAGGTAGAGGCAGGAAAGGTAAAGTTGATGACCCGCTATGAGATGGAAGACCTTGTGGTGATAGATGGTCGCGCCCGTGGTATCATTGCCAAGAACTTGGTAAGTGGCAAACTAGAGCGTTTCAGTGCGAATGCCGTTGTTATCGCCACGGGTGGATATGGCAACACGTATTTCCTCTCCACCAATGCCATGGGTTGCAACTGCACCGCCGCCATCCAATGCTATCGCAAGGGTGCCTACTTCGCCAATCCCTCTTACGTGCAGATTCACCCCACTTGTATTCCCGTACATGGCGACAAGCAAAGCAAGCTTACCCTGATGTCGGAGTCTTTGCGTAACGATGGTCGTATCTGGGTTCCCAAGAAATTAGAGGATGCCAAGAAACTGCAGGCAGGCACACTCCAGGGGAAGGACATCCCAGAGGAAGACCGTGATTATTACTTGGAGCGCCGTTATCCTGCTTTTGGTAACTTGGTTCCCCGTGATGTCGCTTCCCGTGCCGCAAAGGAGCGTTGTGACAAGGGCTTTGGCGTGAACAACACGGGGCTTGCCGTTTTCCTCGACTTCTCGGAGAGCATCAACCGTCTTGGCCGTGCGGAGATAGAGGCACGTTATGGTAACCTTTTCGACATGTATGAGGAGATCACCGACGTGAGTCCTTACGAGAACCCGATGATGATATTCCCTGCGGTTCACTATACGATGGGTGGCATCTGGGTAGACTATGAGTTGATGACCACCATTCCTGGTTTGTTTGCCATTGGTGAGTGCAACTTCTCTGACCACGGAGCGAACCGCTTGGGTGCTTCCGCGCTGATGCAGGGCTTGGCAGATGGTTACTTCGTTTTGCCTTATACCATACAGAATTACCTGGCAGATCAAGCCATCTGGCCTCGTCTTTCCGTTGACATGCCTGAGTTTGAGCAAGCGGAGAAACATGTACAGAGTGAGATAGACCGTTTGATGAGCATTCAAGGCAAGCGTTCCGTTGACTCCATCCACAAAGAGTTGGGTCATATCATGTGGGAGCACGTGGGTATGGGACGTACCAAGGAAGGCTTGAAGGAAGGACTGAAGCTGATAGCTGAGTTACGCAAGGAATTCAATGCCAACCTCTTTGTCCCTGGTTCCAAGGATGGCTTGAATGTCGAGTTGGATAAGGCTATTCACCTGCGCGACTTCCTCATCATGGGTGAGCTTATCGCTTACGACGCTTTGCACCGTGAGGAGAGCTGCGGTGGACATTTCCGTGAGGAGCACCAGACCGAGGAGGGAGAGGCGAAGCGCGACGACGAGAACTTCTTCTACGTAGGTTGCTGGGAATACCAGGGCAAGGACGAGGAGGCTCCCGTGCTTATCAAGGAACCTCTTGAGTATGAGGCAATCAAGGTACAAACACGTAACTATAAGAATTAATCAGACTATGGCTAAGAATATAAGTTTCACATTGAAGTATTGGAAACAGAACGGCCCCCACGAGAAGGGTCATTTCGATACACGAGAGATGAAGAACATCCCCGATGACACCTCTTTCCTGGAGATGCTCGATATCCTGAACGAGGAGTTGATTAATGAAGGCAAGGAGCCTTTCGTCTTCGACCATGACTGCCGTGAAGGTATCTGCGGCATGTGCTCCCTTTATATCAATGGTACTCCTCATGGCAAGACGGAGCGCGGAGCTACCACTTGCCAGTTGTACATGCGTCGTTTCAATGATGGTGACGTGATAACCGTCGAACCTTGGCGTTCCGCTGGCTTTCCTGTCATCAAGGACTGCATGGTAGACCGTTCCGCTTTCGACAAGATCATACAGGCAGGGGGGTACACCAGCATACGTACGGGACAGGCACAGGACGCGAATGCCATCCTTATCCCAAAGGAGGATGCAGACGAGGCCATGGATTGTGCGACCTGCATAGGATGTGGCGCGTGCGTGGCAGCTTGCAAGAATGGTTCTGCGATGCTGTTCGTAAGTTCCAAGGTAAGTCAATTGGCTCTCTTGCCACAAGGTCGTCCTGAGGCTGCCAAACGTGCGAAGGCGATGGTGATGCGCATGGAAGAGCTTGGATTTGGCAACTGCACCAATACGCGTGCTTGTGAGGCGGTATGTCCCAAGAATGAGTCCATCTCTAATATTGCCCGCCTGAATCGTGAGTTTATCGTGGCAAAATTGAACGACTAATCTCCTTCGTGAGATTCCAAAGAAATGAAAATGCCCCACGACCAAAAAAGGTTGTGGGGCTTTTTGCGTAATAAAGTAAAAAAATATCGCGAAACAGATACGTTTATGGATACTTTTTTGTACTTTTGCATGTTGTTCAGTTATGAATTTGAAACCAAATACGCTACAAACAACTAAGTTCTATGATATGAAACAAACAAACGTTCAGCCTTCTGAAGGCAAGTTAGGTATCCTTTGCGTAGGCTTGGGTGCCGTAAGCTCAACTTTTATCACTGGTGTCTTGATGATACGCAAAGGTCTTGGCAAGCCCGTAGGGTCTATCACCCAATTGGCGAAGATACGAGTAGGCAAGGGCGCTGAGGCACAGTACAAACAAGTTTCAGATATCGTTTCCATGCCGTCGCTCTCCGACATCGAGTTTGGCGCATGGGATATCTTCCCCGATAACGCTTTCGAGAGTGCCATGCATGCCGAGGTGTTAAAGGATCGTGACATCTATCCCGTGAAAGAGGAGCTGGAGAAGATTGCGCCCATGAAGGGTGTTTACGATCCTAATTACGTGAAGGCACTTGATGGTACTTGGGTGAAGGACGTCAAGTCTACCCGTTGGGAATTGATGGAGCAAGTGCGCCAAGACATCCGGGATTTCAAGGCAGCCCATCAATGCACTCGTGTCGTGGTTATCTGGGCGGCTTCCACGGAGATTTACGTTCCTCGTTATGCTGCGGTGCATGATGACCTGGAGGCTTTTGAGGCAGCGATGAAGGCGGATGACCGTGAGCACATCTCTCCTTCCATGTGTTATGCTTACGCCGCGATGGCAGAGGGTGTCCCCTTTATCATGGGCGCTCCTAACACTTGTCTGGACTTCCCCGCCATGTGGCAGTTCGCCGAGAAGGTTCAGGTGCCTATCGCAGGAAAGGATTTCAAGACGGGTCAAACCATGATGAAGACAGTGCTCTCAGCCGCGTTCAGGACTCGCATGTTGGGAGTGAGCGGTTGGTTCTCTACCAATATCTTGGGCAACCGGGACGGTTTGGTACTTGACGTTCCTGAGAATTTCAAGACCAAGGAGGTTAGCAAACTTGGGGTCATCGACACGATTCTCAGTGGTGAGGAATACCCAGACCTTTACAGTGATATCTTCCACAAGGTGCGCATCAACTATTATCCACCTCGCAATGACGACAAGGAAGGATGGGACAATATCGACATATTCGGTTGGATGGGTTATCCCATGCAAATAAAAGTCGATTTCTTGTGTCGTGACTCTATCTTGGCAGCACCGCTGTTGCTTGACTTGGCGTTGCTTTCTGACCTTGGTGCTCGTGCGGGCAAGAGTGGCATACAGACTTGGTTGTCTTTCTACTTGAAGAGTCCTATGCACGACGACGAACACCTGCCCATTCATGATCTCTTCCAGCAATATACGATGCTGAAGAACGCCGTACGTGAGATGGGTGGCTACGAACCAGACGAGGAAATGGATTGATATTTCGTCTTTAAAAGAAATGGCCAGGGCATGGGATTCCTTTGAATTCCATGCCCTGGTCGTTTTGTGTTCCTTGGAATAAAGTTCCACGAACGATGCCTTTTGGTCAGAAGCCGTTAAATATTCATTAAGAACTTGTTAATATTGCACAAATGGCGAAAATAATGTTCGAAAGTTCTTTATTTGTAGTGAGAATTTATTATATTTGCGAACGGATTCGATCAACTAAAACAATATACACCATGTTTTCCATATACGCGATAGTCTCGCAGTTGATAAAATGGGATACAAGTTTGCTTCTGTTCCTCAACGGGCATTCCACTGACTTCATGGACTCGCTGATGTTTCTTATCAGTGACAAGTACATCTGGCTTCCCCTTTACCTTACCTTAGCCCTTGCCGTTTATATCAGGGTTCGTTGGGTTCACGCAATCATATTCTTCGTGGTGTTAGCGTTGTTGATCACCGCAACCGACCAGACATGCGGTTCGCTATTACGACCAATGATGGAGAGAATGAGACCATCCAACCTTGCCAACCCCATATCTCCATTCATACATATTGTCAATGATTACCGAGGAGGCAGATACGGGTTCCCTTCATGCCATGCCGCCAACATGTTTGCGCTGGCAGTTTTCCTGTCAGGGATATTCCGCAGGCGTTGGGTGACCATCACCTTGTTCTCTTGGGCGATATTGGTGGCATTCTCCCGTGTGTATCTTGGCGTGCATTACCCTGGCGACATCCTGCTTGGGAGCATCATAGGCATCACTTATGCCCTCATCTTCCTGCGACTGGGCTATTTTATCATATACACCCTGCGTGAGAAGAAGCTCTTTTCCAAGGTAAGTCACATGAAAAATCATTAATCACCATTTAGAAGCGATTCCTTTCTTCATCCGTCTCATTTATTTTTTCTATCTTCGCGGTGACAATACTTAGATAAGATGGAGATAAATCCTTATATCAAACAATTCCCCGACTTGATGGTAGGGAAGAGGATACTGTATGTGCATGGGTTCGGTTCTTCTGCGCAAACAGGAACCGTGAAGCGCATCAGGGACACGTTTCCGCGGTCGGTAGTCGTTGCCTATGACTTGCCCATACATCCCCAAGAGGCAATGGACTTGCTCCATGAAGTATGCCAAAGAGAACCTCCCGACCTCATCATCGGAACCTCGATGGGAGGTATGTACACGGAGATGCTCTATGGCTATGATCGTATTTGCGTGAATCCCGCGATGCAGATGGGAGAGACCATGCGAGAGCATCACATGATGGGGAAGCAGGTATTCCAGAATCCAAGAGCCGATGGCGTACAAGAGTTTATCGTGACAAAGTCGCTCTTGAAGGAATATAAGGAAATCACCGAACAGTGTTTCACTCATGCCACGGAAGAGGAGCAACATCGAGTATGGGGACTTTTCGGAGATGAAGACCCCGTGGTGCATACTTTCGATCTTTTCAGGCAACATTACCGACAAGTCGCTCACTTCCATGGAGAGCATCGCATGACCGACAAGAGTTTCATGAATGGTATCGTGCCTGTCATCCGATGGATAGATGACCGACAAGAGAAACGAGAACGCCCCGTCGTCTATATAGGCTGGGACGCGATGCGTGATAGCTATGGCAAGCCCATGTCAAGTCTTTACAAGGCTTTCAAGATGTTGATAGAACATTACCGGGTGTACGTGGTGGCTCCCGCTCCTACCAATGACCATGCCTTTCTCAACCAAGTGCAAACCTGGACGGAAGAAGTCTTGTCCACGCCTGCCCACGACCATGTCATCTTCACTAATACCCCTGGACTGCTCTATGGAGATTATCTCATCAGTCCCCATGTCCATGAAGAGTTCATGGGAACCGTGATTGC
>X288_Common_Brushtail__coassemble_81_pt1 | contig 13662 bp, 10 predicted proteins | sample X288_Common_Brushtail__metabat2_high_PE_006 | metagenome-assembled genome bin X288_Common_Brushtail
GAATGAACCTGAAAGTACGTTTGGCATTGCTGAACTTCCTGGAATTCGCGGTCTGGGGAGCGTATCTTACGTCCATGGGCACCTATCTCGTGAAGATAGGGATGGCCGCAAGCATAGGATGGTTTTACGCTGTCCAAGGGGTGGTGTCGATATTCATGCCTGCTCTCATGGGCATAGTCGCTGATAGGTGGATACCCGCCCAAAGACTGTTGGGGACGTGTCACCTGTTGGCGGGCTTCCTCATGTTTGCCACCGCCTGGCAAGGTACGATAGGGAATCTTTCCCTTATCTTTCCCCTTTACACGTTGAGCGCGGCTTTTTACGTGCCCACCTTGGCGTTGAGCAATTCCGTGGCATATACGGGACTCGCCAAGGCAGGTCTTGACACCGTGAGGGATTTCCCGCCGATAAGGGTGTTTGGCACGATTGGCTTCATCTGCATGATGTGGTTTACCGACCTCATGGGTTTTCAGGCAAGTCAATATCAGTTTGTCGCCTCTGGTGGCGTGAGCGTCTTGCTCTTCCTATATTCTTTTACGCTACCAGCCTGCCCGGTATCAGCGAGCGAGCACCAACAAAGTCTTGTAGACGCTTTCGGCTTGCGTGCCTTCGCCTTGTTTAAGGAGAAGAAGATGGCGATATTCTTCATCTTCTCGATGCTGTTGGGGGTGAGTTTGCAAATCACCAATGGTTTCGCCAACCCCTTCATCACCTCGTTTGGTGCCATTCCTGAGTATGCCGACACCTTTGGCGTGCGGCACGCCAACATATTGATATCCCTGTCACAAGTCAGTGAGACTTGTTGCATCCTGCTCATTCCGTTCTTCATGAAGAGGTATGGAATCAAGAACGTGATGCTTATCGCCATGTTCGCATGGGTATTGCGCTTTGGCTTCTTCGGTCTGGGCAACCCAGGCAATGGCGTTTGGCTTTTCGTGCTCTCCATGCTTGTCTATGGAGTGGCGTTCGACTTCTTCAACGTATCGGGTTCACTTTACGTAGACCAGAACACGAATCCTGGGTTGCGTTCCAGCGCACAGGGTATTTTCTTCTTGATGACAAACGGCATCGGTGCCACCATTGGTACGCTTTCAGCGCAAGCCATAGTCAACGCCCATACCATCGATGGCGTGACAGACTGGCAACCATGTTGGTTCACCTTCTCCGCCTATGCCTTGGTGGTGGGAGTGGTTTTCGCATTTGTTTTTAAACCTAAGAAAAACGAGTATTCCTTATGAGAATGAAAGTAAAAATGCATACGATGATAAAACTCCCTCTGGATAGTTCCGGGTTGGGAATCTTGATGCTGAGTGACTTTGAACAAACAAGGACGCTCGGCATTCCATGTGACAAGCCCACGTATGATTTCTTCTTCTTGCATTATTCTAATTATAACGAGTTGACATCGAAGGCGATTCCCGAGGTCTTGTGGGGTATCCTGAAGGAGAGGGGTCTTTGTAATTTCGAGATAGACATCAAGGATAATGTCGACGGAGAATATGTCACTGACCTCGTGTCATTGGACACGGGTTCGAGGTATCCCATGCGGGTGAGCGACGCCCTGTTGTTGGCTCACATAGGTGAATTGCCCATCTACATAGAAGAAAACATGATGTGTCCTGCGTCAGGACCGGAGGAATTCCAGATCAATGGTCTTGCATCGATCTTAAGACTCGTCGAGTCACCATTGTTGAAGGAAATGCTCCCGGAAGCCTTGAGGATAGAAGACTATGAGTTGGCAAGTGCGATTCGTGACGAGTTGTGCGCGAGAGGAGAACAACTGCCCAAAAGCTGATGCCGTATACACTATATATAAGGACAATTTGCGATGAAAGAAGCTAGATATTTTTTTGTGCCGGATGCCAAGAACCAGACGGAGTTGCCAATGGAAGAGGCGCTGCATGCCGTGCGCGTGCTGAGGTTGAGGAGTGGGGACGAGATGTTTCTCATGGACGGGAAAGGTTGTTTCTACGAGGCAGAGGTGACGATTGCCGCCACCAAGCGGTGCATGTACGAAATCAAACGGGAATTGCCGCAGGAGCGCGCTTGGAATGGTTACATCCACTTGGCGTTGGCTCCCACGAAGATGATGGACAGGATAGAATGGATGTCGGAGAAAGCCACGGAAGTGGGGTTTGACCAGCTGTCGTTCTTGAATTGCAAGTTGTCGGAGCGTAAGGTGATGCGAACGGTAAGGCTCGACAAGATAATCGTGGCTGCCACCAAACAAAGCAGGAAACCGTGGAAACCCGTTATCTCGCCTATGACGAGTGTCAAGGACTTCGTGTCGCAGCCTCGCAAGGGGAGGAAGTTCATTTGCCATTGTTATGAGGAGTTACCGCGCATGGACTTATATGATGAACTTTGCAAGCCTTATGGTGAAGACCCTGACGTGACCATCATGGTGGGTCCTGAGGGTGACTTCACGCCAGATGAGGTGAACATGGCAATGGATAATGGATTCATTCCCGTAAGTCTGGGCAGTAGTCGTTTGCGTACGGAGACCGCCGGGCTCATGGCAGTCATGATGGCAAACTTGGCAAGAAGGAAGTGAACATGGCAAGGAGGATTTGGAGCGTACTGTCATTGGCAGTATGCACATTGTTGTTGATAGCTTGTTCGGGGGATGATTACTTGAATGCCATACCTAGGGAGAGTACGGCCTTGATGGCGATTGACGTTGGGGAGGTGGCTCGTGAGAGGGGCATGGCAAACCAAGAGCAGGTGCTGAGGGAATTGTTGCAGGTGGACGACGTGGCGGATTGCGGCATTGACCTGGGAAATAAGATTTACCTTTTTGAAACTGTTGAGGGTGACTTCGGACTTTGCGCGAAAGTGAAGAGTCAAGGTGACTTGGAGAAATGGGTTCACCAGTTGGCACGGAAAGGTTTATGCCGTGAACTGACAGAGCGAAAAGGATACCATTTCACGCTCTTGAATGACGCATGGCTCGTGGGTTTCTCTGAAGAGACCATGATGGTCATGGGTCCTATCGTGATTGACGCGCAAGTTGAGCGGCAACAGCGTATGTCGAGATATCTGGGAAACTCGGAAGAGGAGGGTGTCAAGTCATCTCCTCTTTTCAAGCGGTTGGATACCATACAGGCTCCAATGGCCATGGTCGCCAGGGCTCATGCGTTGCCAGACGACTTAGCCGCTCCTTTCACGTTGGGAGCACCTAAGGGGGCGGACGCTTCCCAGGTGGTCATCGAGGCTCGCATGGACATAGACCAAGGATGGTTGAATATCGAGGGAAAAACCTTCTCGTTCAACAAAGAGGTGGATGCTTCCCTGAAAGCCGCGGCTGGCGTCTTCCGTCCCATCGGGGATAGTTACGTCGCGTCAATGTCTTCAGATGCCCTCATGGGGATGTTTGTCAACGTGGTCGGCAAACAGTTCTTGCCCTTGTTGCAAGGTAATGAGGCGTTGCAAGTGTTGTTGACGGGTATCAATACTGCCGTCGACATGGATAATATCATTCGGAGTGTTGACGGTGACATGCTCATCACGATACGCTCTTTCTCCGAGGAAGACCTTCATTTGGTGATGGCAGCCAAGTTGGCGCATAGCCAATGGTTGTCGGATGTGGGTTATTGGAAACAGTCATGTCCCGAAGGAAGTCGAATCATCGACTGTGGCAAGGATTCTTATTGCTTTACGAATGGTCACACGTCATTCTTCTTTGGCGTGAGTGATGACATGCAGTTTTATGGTGGTAGTGATGAACCGTCCGCGAGGGCTGCTATCCTTCCTGCGGCGCGACCTTTGGCAGAGGGTTTGCGCCAACGGGTGATAGGCAAGAAGATGGTACTGGTACTCAACCTTGAGAAAGTAGGTCAACAACAAGAGGAGGTAAGTGCCTTGACAGGGATGCTGAAACCCTTCTTTGGCGACCTGAAAGCGATCGTGTTTAGTTTGAGATAATGGAGAAGATTCTGATGAACGGCGTCCTGCCACAGGTGTTCGCGAAGACGGATGACTTGCGGTCGGAGGTGTGGCGACATGAAGTCACCTTTGAGAAGGGACGCCTTTACTTGGTGGAAGCTGACAGTGGGAAGGGCAAGAGCACCTTCTGCAGTTATATCTTGGGATATCGTCACGATTATACGGGTGACCTGTATTTTGACAGTCGCTTGACACGTGATTACAAGGTGGCGGATTGGGTAGAGGTGCGCAAGCGACACGTAAGTCACTTGTTCCAGGAACTCCGTCTTTTCCCCGAACTCACTGCTATGGAGAACGTGGAGATCAAGAATAAGTTGACCGCCCACAAGACGCGTGAGGAGATAGTGGCTTGGTTTGAGCGGTTGGGCATCGCGGAGAAGATGGGCGAGAAAATAGGCAAGATGTCTTTCGGACAGCAACAGCGCGTGGCGATGATACGAGCGTTAGCGCAACCTTTCGACTTTATCTTGGCAGACGAGCCTATCAGTCACCTTGACGACAACAATTCCAAGGTGATGGGCGAGATTATGATGGAGGAGGCGCGTCGCCAAGGTGCTGGTGTCATCGTGACCAGCATTGGGAAGCACATGGACCTCGCATACGACAAAACATTGAGATTATGAAACTGGTTTGGAAACTTTTAAGGCAACATATCAGCATCCCGCAGTTTGTGGGATTTTTCCTTGCCAACTTATGTGGCATGTTCATCGTGCTGTTGGGGTTTCAGTTCTATCGTGACGTGTTGCCTGTCTTCACCGCCGAAGACAGTTTTATGAAGGCGGATTACCTGATCGTGAGCAAGCGGATGGGCGTGGCTCATTCGTTGAGCGGTCGCGGTCATCTTTTTTCCAACAGCGAGATAGATGACTTGGAGCGGCAACCTTTCGTCTCTAAGTTGGGTAAGTTTACCACCACGAATTACAAGGTGGATGCCTCAATGGGAATCAGTGGCATTCGTCTCCTCAACACGGAGTTTTTTTTCGAGAGCGTGCCGGATGAGTTTGTCGATGTCTCCTCGAAGGGATGGGGGTATGTGCCAGGCAGCAAGGAGGTGCCCATTATCCTCCCGCGCTCTTATATCAACATGTATAACTTTGGTTTTGCGCAAAGTCATTCGTTGCCGAAAATTAGCGAGGGCTTGTTGGGAATGATAGACCTCACGATATATATACAAGGTAATGGACTGCAGGAGGAGTTCCATGGCAAGATCATTGGTTTCTCGAATCGGTTGAACACGATACTCGTGCCGCAGACTTTCATGGACTGGAGCAATGAGCGCTTCGCCCCTGATCAACAGTCTTCCCCTTCTCGTTTGCTGATGGAGGTGGGAAATCCTGCCGACGAGAACATCACGAAGCTGCTCGATGAGCGAGGGTACGAGGTGGAAACGGATAAGTTGGCTACCGAGAAGACCACGTATTTCCTGAGGATGATAGTGTCGTTGGTGGTGGCCATCGGTCTTGTCATTTCCATCTTGAGTTTCTATATCTTGATGTTGAGCATCTACTTGTTGGTGCAGAAGAACGCCTCGAAACTCGAGAACCTCTTGCTTATTGGTTATAGTCCCAACAACGTGGCGATGCCCTATCAAGTCTTGACTATCGTTCTCAACGTGGCGGTATTGCTCATGGCATGGCTGATATTGTCGGTCGTGCGCGGATACTATATGGATATTATAGAGTCGTTGTTCCCGCAGATGGAGGATGGCGGTTTGTTGCCAGCGATAGGTGCTGGCATCGCGCTATTCTTGATAGTATCGGTACTCAATATCATCGTGGTGAGAAGGAAGGTGATACATCTATATAATAAGGTATAACCTTTTCTTCCCCATCCAGGCTATTGGCGTTCGGGCACGATGGCGAAATAAACTAAGTCGTGATCCGTGAGGTTTTCCATGTAATGGCTGTGGTTCATGGGACAATAGTGTACTTGTCCAGCCCTTACCTCCTCAATGGTGTCGTCATAATGGAACGTGGCTGTCCCACTGATGATGTATACGATCTCTGAGTTGCCGAGATGGGTGTGCAAACCAGTGCTGGCATGAGGGCGCAGGGTGGAATACATGATCTTCACGTTCTCGTCTTGGTAGTTGCGGGTGTCCAGTTTTCCGTTCCCTCCCTTGAAGTTCTCTATATGAACTTCAGCTATTTTCTCGAAGTCTATTAACATGATGTTGCTGTTTGTAAATTCCTTGATTCTCGTGCAAAGATAGGTATTTCTCCGCAACAAGACAAGGGGAGCGGAGGATTTTTCTTCAGCATTGAACAAAGGGGCAGAAAAATGCGCCAGAAAACGCAGATAGTTGCGTTTGCGATCGCAGATAGTATTCATTTGCGATCGAATATAGTATTCGTTGGCAATCGAATATAGTATTCGTTAGCGATTGAATATAGTATTCGTTAGTGATCGCATATACTTGCGTTTGAGATGCGAAAAAAGAAGAACTGTCGCTTTCATGAGTACATGAAAGTGACAGTTCCAAAATGTATAACCTTGTATTGTGAAAGAACCGTTTCTTGTTTTACCTTGTGCTTAGAATGTGTAACGCAATCCAATTTGTCCGCGCCAGCGACTGTAGAAGTCAGAGTAGTCGCGGTCAGCGTAACCACCCGTAAACTGGTATACGCCACTTCCCCTATATGTCACGGGACTGTAGTAGACACCGAATCCGTCACCATAGGTATGACCCCAATCCTTGTTCAAGAGGTTTCCAATATTGATGATATCAAAACTCAGTTCCACGGAGTTAACCTGCGTACCCACCTTGAAATTGAATTTCTGTGCCAAGTGCACGTCGAAGTGGTGCTCGAATGCCAAGTTGTCGGCATAACGCTTGTAGTATTCCCCACGATGCTTGCTCATGTAGGAGTCGCTAGCTATCCAAGCCTTCATCAACGTGCGCTGGTCGTCGGCACTCAAGGAGGTTCTCGAACCTAAGATGGCCTCGGCGAAATCGGTGGTTCCATTATAGGTTTCGAATTGCATCTGGTCTATCTGCTCGTCGGTAGGTATATAGAGCAAGTCGTTTCCGCTAGCGCCATCACCATTCAAGTCACCATAATAATAAAGGGTATACGGAGAGCCACTCTTTCCTTGGTATATCAATCCCACGGTAGTTTGCCAAGCCTTGTTCTTTCCATATTGTACATGGTAATAAGCGGAAGCCTGTATGCGGTGGGGAACGTTGAAGGCGGAGTTGGCAAGCTCTGGGTCGTTGGAGTTACGATAGGTGTAGTTGTAGCACCAGTTACTCTCGGCGACGGAAGAGGTTCCGTTGTTGACGCTCTTTGACTTTGTCCACGTATAGCTTGCCATCAAGTCGAGTCCGAAATCGAAGTGCTTCTCTGCCTTGAGAGAGAGGTTGACAGTATAACCCTTGGAGGTATTGTAGAGCGCGTAGACATTGCTGAAGTCAGTACCGGTGGTGACACGGGTAAACATCGGACGGTTGTCCCACTCGTATCCGTAGGTGTTGCCATAGGTCTCGCCTGTCATGTCATAAGCCAAGTTCTTGTAGAGGATATCGTTCAAGGTCTTTGAGTAGATGGCCTCAGCGGTCCAGTTGATACCCAGCACGTTGAAGTCGAAGCCAAGGTTCAAGCGCAAGTTTTGAGCGAACTTGAAGTCTTTGTCGTACACGTTGATGGTCTGACTGCCACTTGCCGTCAGCTGAGCCTCGTTTTGGCTTTGGCTATTGGGGTCGAGGAGCAGTTGCAGGTTGTTCGTGCTATAGGTGCTATAGGTAGCGAGTTGGATACCCGTGTTGGAGAAGTTGTTGCTAATCCATACGAAGGGGATACGTCCCGTGAAGATGCCCACGCCACCACGTAGGATGAAGCGGCGATCGTTGTTGATGTCCCAACGGAAACCAACGCGCGGACTCCATAGAGGCGTGCTTGAAAGCTTGTGGTTTGTCTTCACGTTCCAACCTTGCTCTTCGGCATAGGTGTTGAAAGGTTCGTTAGCCACGGGCGTATCGAAGAATATGGGGATATCCATGCGCAGTCCATATGTCAATTGGAAGTTATCCGTGGCATCCCACTTGTCTTGTGCGTAGAATCCGAGTTGCGTGGCGGTGAAGCTTGCTTCCCAACGATCATCGCCTGTCACGCTGGTATCCGCGTGTCCGTATCTGTACCTATAGATATATTGTCCAGCGTTGGAATCACCATTGACATAAGCATTGTAGTAATTCACGAAGTCATCATAGGAACTGAAATAATAACTTCCAAACAAGTCTTGGATGAAGAGGTTGGAGAAGCTGTAAATCTCGTCATGCGTACCGAAGGTAAGCGTGTGGTTGCCTCGATACCATGTCAAGTTGTCTTCGATGGTGTAAATATCCTGGTCGAGGGAGTTTGCCTGCGAAGAACGCTCGATACCGAGGTTGATGGAACCGCTGCCCACGCTGCTGATGGAAATCATGGGGAATTCGGATTTCACGTCACGCTTGTCACGCACCCTGACGTAAGAAGCGCGGAACTCGTTGCTGATGTTGGGAGAGATACGACTCTGCAACTCCGCGATGAAGGAGTTGGTAGTGCTCTTGAAAGGATAGGAATACAAGTTGTCGTTGAGCGTGCTGCGGCTGCCCGCGTTATTCAACTGCTCCGCGCTGACGATGCTCCAACGGAAGCTCGCCTTGTTAAACTCGTTGATGTTCCAGTCAATCTTCAAACCACCCTTCTGGCTCTTCGTATAGATGTCAGAGGAAGAGAAAGCGCCAGGATAGGAAACCCCCTGTCTCTCGGCGAGGTCTTGTATCTTTTCAAGGATATCCTGTGCCGCGGTCATGTCCACGCTCGAGTTCTCGGAACCATAACCATAGAGGTTGGGGTATTGCTTGTTGGTCTTCTCGTAATTGGCGAAGAAGAACAGCTTGTCCTTGATGATCGGACCACCGAAGGTGATACCCACGTTATACTCTTCTTGATCTTGATATTTGGAAGCATAACCACTTCCGTCGGCAAGAGGGTATTTGTTTCCGATCAAAGCTTGGTTATTGCCGAACCCATACACGCTACCATGAAACTCGTTGGTACCACTCTTCGTGATGGCGTTGATGGCACCTCCCGTAAAACCGCTTTGGCGTACGTCAAACGGGGCTACGTTTACTTGTATCTGTTCGATGGTCTCCATGGAGACAGGTTCCGTACCCGCTTGTCCACCATTAGAACCATTCGAGGTAAGTCCGAAAACGTCGTTGTTGGCGGCACCGTCAATCATGAAAGAGTTGTAACGGTTGTTGGTGCCCGAGAAGGACATCACGCCACTGTTGGTTGTCGTCAACTGTGGATTCAGGCGTACCACGTCGGCGATGCCGTGAGCGATACTTGGCATGTCTTGAATCTGTTGTGACGAGAGACTTGTGGCGGCACCTGTCTTGGTGGCGTTCAATCCTGCCTTTCCCGAGACAACCAACTCGTCGAGCAGGTGCTCGTCGGACTGAAGAGAACAAGAAAGGTTCTGGCTCTCACCCAAGTTGAGGCTTACGTCGTTGAAAGTCTTCGTCTCGTGCCCGATGTAGGTAATGTCTACCTTGTAAGGACCACCAGGACGCATACCCTGAATCGTGTATCGGCCGTCCACGTTGGTTACTGCTCGATACACCGTACCGGAAGGTTGGTGTACCGCGGTGACGGTGGCACCGATGACATCCTCTCCTTCAGAAGTTACCTTTCCACTGATACCAGAGGTGGTAATCTGCGCCATGACCGTTGATGCGAACATCAACATCGTGACAACTAGCAAATGCAATCTTTTCTTCATACCTAAAAAGTTTTGAATTCTTAATTTGGAGACTTTTTGCCTCCTTTATGATTTACACCGCAAAATTAAGCAAAAATAAACAAACGTACGTTACAAATTCGTGAAAAGTGGCCCTTGTAATAAAATAAAGAATTCTGAGGGATATTCCTTCACGGGATTGAAATGTCCGTTGGGATATCGTGAAGACTTTCAACAAGGGGATGACGAAAAATCCCGAAGTGAACATCTTCCGTGATGCTGCCTTCGGGATGGTTTGTCATGAGTGTCTCATGTGTCCTTAGAACCTAAACGATACCTCCACGTCAACCATGGAGTAGTTGTGCTTGCTAAGCGTACGGTCGTTGACCAACGCATATTCGCCGGATATCTGGAAGTTCTTGTGGAATTCGTAATCCATGCCTAGTTCATACTGGGTCTTGGCGGAATCCCAATCTCCCGTATTGCGATACATGTCATAACGACCCTTCACGTGCAACTTCTTCTTAATGATAGGAGCGATAACCAATGCGTAGTAACCATCGGCACGGTCACCCGCGCTCGACAAGGAACAATCCGTGGAGTTGTCATCGTTGGTGTTTGAGAGTGACTTCGCGAAGGCGTACCCGTTTGAGTGGATATACTCCGAACGTATTGTCCAATCGTTGACGACATACTCCGCGGAGAGAGCATAACGGCGCTGTTGTAACTTGCGAATGCCCGACTTCTCCTCTTCCATTCCACTTTGCTCGTTCACTTCTGTCCATTCACCCTTGCGGGCATATGAACCAGTCCATCCGAAAACACCGAGGCGCATTCCTTTCACGGGCATTACCCAGATGCCCCCGATGACATTCTTCTGTTGGTCGACGTCCTTCACGTTGATGCCTTGTCCGTTGAACACGCCCACTTGGTAATGCAATAAGTTCCTGCCATTGTCGTTTTTCAGGAAGTCTCCCTGGAATTGCAGTCCGATGTCACGTCCGTTGGAACTATGTGCGCCAGCCCTGTCATTGAAGCCCGCCAACTTCGAGACGTTCTGCGCATAGCTCATGAAACCTTGGTCGATGGGGTTCATGGGATTCTCGAAAGTGAATGGATTCTTGAACTGTCCCATCTTCACCTTAAAGAAATCGTATTTCTGCCATTCAGCGAACACGTCCACCACACGAGGACTGTTGCCCAACGTCGACGTGTTCCCGTTTATCTGCACTTGTACTTTCCAATAGAAGTCGTTCACGATGCGCCCATCGAGAGAGATACGTGCCATTCGCAAGTTAAATGAGTTCGACTTCGAACCTTCTTGTCCACTATACTGGTATTGCGTCAGCACGTAACCTGAGAGATTGATTTGTGACAACCAGTTGGGTAGCGTTATTTGCGCTTGCGCCGTAAGGGAGAGCAAGACCAGTCCCATCAAAATTGTTTTTTTACTCATGATATATATGTTATTGTCTTGTCAATAGTACCACATTCTCCACGTGTGGAGTGTGGGGGAACATGTCGACGGGTTGCACGGCGGTCACCTGGTATTTGCTGTCGAGCAGGGCGAGGTCGCGAGCTTGAGTGGCAGGATTGCAACTCACATACACGATGCGTCGCGGTTCGGCACGAAGGATAACATCCACCACGTCTTGGTGCATGCCTGCCCTTGGTGGGTCGGTGATGATGACGTCGGGTTTCCCGTAGCGGTTCACGAAATCATAGGTGAGGATATCTTTCATGTCGCCAGCGAAGAACAGGGTGTTGTCTATGCCGTTGATGGAAGAGTTGACCTTGGCGTCTTCAATGGCCTCGGGCACATATTCGATGCCGATGACTTGTCTCGCTTGCCTTGCCACGAAATTGGCGATAGTGCCCGTTCCCGTGTAGAGGTCGTAAACCAACTCTTCTCCGGTCAGGTGGGCGAAGTCGCGCGCTACCTTATATAAATGGTATGCCTGTTCGGTGTTTGTTTGGTAGAAACTCTTTGGACCCACCTTGAAGCGCAGGTCTTCCATGGTTTCGTAGATGTGATCCTTGCCCTTGTATACCTGTAAGTCTAGGTCGGCGAACGTGTCATTCCCCTTTTGGTTGTCTACATATAATAATGAGGTGACTTGCGGAAATCGCGACGCTACATGGTTCATCAGGTCGAGTGCCTTTTCCTCGTCACCTTCCTCATCATAGTGGAACTGCACCAATACCATCCACTCCCCCGTATTGGAATTCCGTATCATCAAGTCACGCAACAGACCATGTTGTTCCCTGAGGTCATAAAAAGTCAGTCCGTTGGCATTGGCATAGTCGGAGATGTCGTTCCTTATATCGTTGCAGAGATTGTCCATCAACCAGCATTTCCGTATGGGGTATATCTTGTCGAAAGCTCCAGTGATATGAAAACCGATGGCGTTTTGGGCATGTCGCTCCTTCAGGGAACTCTCTTCCCCTTCTTGCCGTCTTGGTATCCGCGCCAATTCCTCGGAGGTAAACCACCGCTTGTTGCTGCATCCGAATTCTATCTTGTTTCGATACTCCGTCGTTTTCACGGAACCCATGATAGGCATGAAGTCGGGGAGTGCCACCTTCCCTATGCGATGGAGCTGGTCGTACACCTGCTGTTGCTTTGCCTTGAGTTGTTCCTCGTAAGGAAGGTTTTGCCACTTGCAACCACCACAGATGCCGAAATGCTCGCATACGGGGATGGCTCGCACCTTGCCCAGTGCAATGAATCGAGTCACCCTTGCCTCACAATATTTGTTCTTCTTTTTCGTTACCTGCAAGTCAACCACGTCACCTGGTACGCAAAACGTGACGAACACTGCCATGTCATGGACGTGGGTCACGCATTTCCCCTCAGCGGCCACGGCTTCTATCGTCACGTTCTCAAAAACGGGTAGCGATCTCTTCTTACTCATGGATTGCGTTATTTTGGCTGCAAAGGTAATGATTCTTACCAAATTGAAAAAATAATCATTCGAAAAAGTTCTTTTGTGAACGCAAACAGACAGGAATGTAATACCCACATAGCAAAAAACATGATGAAAAATTTGCAGGATGCCAAATAATTCGTATATTTGCGCAAATAACAACTTAAAACCAAAACCATATTAAATCAACTATGAGTGAAAAACGAGTTTATACCTTTGGCAACGGTAAGGCCGAAGGTAAGGCAGACATGAGAAACCTGTTGGGTGGAAAGGGTGCTAACTTGGCGGAGATGAATCTGATTGGGGTTCCCGTACCACCTGGATTTACGATTACCACGGATGTGTGCAATGAGTATTTCGAGAAAGGAAAGGATGTTGTCGTCAACCTCTTGAAGGATGACGTGGAACAATCCGTGCGGCACATCGAGAACTTGATGAACTCCAAGTTTGGTGACGTGAATAATCCGTTGTTGGTAAGTGTGCGCTCAGGTGCGCGCGCCTCCATGCCAGGCATGATGGATACCATTCTTAATCTGGGACTTAATGACGAAGTGGTGGAAGGATTGGCTCGCAAGACGGCAAACGAGCGCTTCGCTTACGATAGTTATCGCCGCTTCGTCCAGATGTATGGAGATGTCGTGTTGGGCATGAAACCTGTCAACAAGGATGACATCGACCCGTTTGAGGCGATTATCATGGACGTGAAGAGACAGCGTGGCATCAAGTTGGACAACGAGATGAACGTCGAGGAACTGAAACAGCTTGTCAAGCTCTTCAAGGTCGCCATCCGCCAACAGACGGGCAAGGAGTTCCCTGATGACCCGATGGAACAATTGTGGGGAGCCATCTGCGCGGTGTTCGACAGTTGGATGAATGAGCGTGCGATACTTTACAGGAAGATGGAGGGTATTCCTTCTGAATGGGGTACGGCCGTTTCCGTCATGGCAATGGTATTCGGAAACATGGGTGACACTTCCGCTACGGGTGTGTGCTTCAGCCGTGACGCCGCAACGGGTGAGAACATCTTCAATGGTGAGTATCTGGTGAACGCGTAGGGTGAGGA
>X288_Common_Brushtail__coassemble_87_pt1 | contig 13357 bp, 11 predicted proteins | sample X288_Common_Brushtail__metabat2_high_PE_006 | metagenome-assembled genome bin X288_Common_Brushtail
GGCATTGATCATGTCTATCCAACGAGCAAGATCCTTCTTTTGGTTATGATAGCCAAGTGGAGGTCGCTCATCATCACTATTTTCTTCTCTTTTCCTATATCCTTGTGCGTGGTGAGCGTGAGGGGTAGTCTTGCTTTATGCTGGTAATGAACGTAGCCGTAGATGAAGACGACTAACATCGTGACGAACAGGACGGATGAGGTATAACCATTGTCGTGCAACCATGATTTAGGAATGACGTGAATGAGCTTGGCGATGTCGAGGAGAAGGAAGGCAATGAAAAGATAGAGCATGATAAAGAGGGAGGAGAACCCCACCTCGTAACACGCTGATGCCAAGGGGAGGGGCATCTGGTCGAGAGTGCGATTGAAACCCAGGAACATCGTGAAGAAGGCCAATAGACTCATGGCGATGATTATCCATCGCCATGCCATGGGGAAGGGGAGGACTTTCCAGACATGCCAAAGCACGTAGGCAAGAGCTGCAAAAGGAATTAAAAGGAGGGGAAGCATTCTCATTTTTTATTTGAGGTATAAAGGGTTAAACATCTCATTCATATTACAGGAGGAAAGTATTCGCTATTGCGTTCTTAGTTGATGTAAAGGATTAAACATCTCATTCTTTTGTAGACGAGGAGTAGGGGATTATACGATTTCGAACTGTCAGTAGAAAATCACACAATGCAGGATAATTCGAGAATCTCAAGACCTGCGTGGCAAATATAGCAAATAATTAGATGTTTTGATGTATTACTCCTCGCTGTCGTCGGTTTTCTTCGGACCTCTTACCTTTTCGTTTGTGGACAGTCCTTGCTTGATTTCTATGTTGACACCGTCGCTAACGCCTGTGGTTACCTTTCGTTTGGTATAGGTCTTGTTGTTGTCTTTGCCTTGGATGACGTATACGTAGGTGTCATCACCTTCAAACTCCAAGGTGCTTTCAGGGATAGTGAGGACTTGTTTGGCTTGGTCGAGGATGATTTCCGCGTTGGCACTGTATCCGCTGCGGAGTTGGTGATCATTGGTGACATTGACGTCAGCCTGTATCTCGAATTGGTTTGCGCCATTGTTTTCAACAGCCTTGGGAGAGATATATTCGAGTTTGGCTTGTAGCTTTTCGTTTTGTTGTGCTCCAATGGTGATTTTCATTTCCATGCCAAGGACAATCTTCCCCACTTCCGTCTCGTCGATATTGCCACGGAAGATGAGGTCACTCATGTCGGCAACGGTGGCGATGGTGGTTCCATCATTGAAGGTATTGGAAAGGATGACCGTGTTTCCCACCTTGACGGGGATGTCAAGGATAAGTCCCGTAATCGTGGAACGGATGAGGGTGCTGCTGCCGTTGGCGTTGCTGCTGGAGACGCCGTCTCTTACTACCTCAAGGTTGTCTTGGGCGGCGAGGGTTTCCTCTTGGGCTTGCTTATAAGCCTGGTGTTTCTGGTCGTATTCGTCAGCGGACACGAGTCCTTTGTCATAGAGGGTTTTCTCCCTTTCGTAGTCCACCTTGGCTTGGTCTTCATTGATATGGGCAAGACGGAGGCGTGCTTCCGCAGTGGAGAGTTGTGACATGTCGGGGATAACTTTCACCTTGGCGATGATGTCTCCTGCCTTGACTTCTTGTCCTGCTTCCTTGTAGATATCGGTGATAATGCCAGATATCTGCGGTTTTACTTCCACTTCGTTACGTGGCTCTATCTTTCCAGTGATGATGGTGGTCTTGCTGATGTCCCTTAACGTTGGAACGATTTCTTCATATTCGATGGTCTTGGGACGTGACTGTATCCAGAGGAAGATGAAGGTTCCTATGAAGATGAGACCTATAAGGGCTGCGATAATGATTTTGAGGTACTTTTTCATATGTTTTTTGTTTTTATCTGTGGTTGCGTTTATTCGTCTCTCATGGCATCGACGGGTTTGATGTGCATGGCTCTCAGGGCTGGAGCAAGACCCGCCAAGACTCCTAATACGGAGAGCAGGGCAACGGCGGCGATGGCTATCCAGAAGTCTACTTGGTAGTGGGTGGTTTCGATGCCGTCGGTGGTGGCTCCGAGTTGCATCATCTGTAGGATGATGACGGCGAAGAGCATGCCACTCATCCCGGCTATGGTGGTGAGGGTGATACTCTCGGTGATGATTTGTGAGAGGATGGCCTTGGGTGTGGCTCCTATGGCTCGGCGGATGCCTATCTCGGTGGTGCGCTCTCGTACGGACACCATCATGATGTTGCTTACGCCTATGGCTCCAGCCAGGAGGGTGCCTATGCCAACGAGCCATATGAGGAGGTTGACTCCCGTGAAGAGGTTGTCGATCATCCCGAAGGCTATCTCCGTATTGAACACCTTGACGGCTTTCTCGTCAGTGGGGTCTACGTCGTGGGCGAGAGCTATGGTTTTCCTTAGGGTTGGAGTGATTTCGCTGATGATGGTGCCTGGTTGGGTGGTAAGGCATATGAGGTCGACATCATCGCCTCTGTTGTAGAGTCTCCTGAGGAGGGTGAGGGGGATGATGATGGAGTTCTGGGTACTTCCGTTGATGCTCATGGAGGAGGTATGGTAGTCGACGCCTATGACGGTGTAGTAGGTGCTGTCGACTCTTATCATTTGTCCGCAGGGGTCTCCTCCCTCAGGGAAGAGGGTGGCGTAGGTTTTCTTGCCGAGGACGCATACTTTTCGGGCTTCCTTCGTGTCGATTTCGTTGATGTATCTTCCGTATCTCATCTCCGTGGCTTCTATCTTTTGGTAGTCGGGCATCATGCCTTTGAGGGCTCCGCTACTGGTTTTGTCGCCTCTTATGGCATTGATGTTCCAGATGGTCATCTGGGGGGTGACGACATCGAGACCAGCGACTTGGCGCTTGAGTCGTTCCACGTCTTTTGTGGTGCAGGTGAAGGTGCGCCCTTTGGGAAAGCCGTGGTAGGGTTTGGTGGTGGCTTGGCAGAAGATGATGGCACTGTTGGTGGCGAATCCCTCGAAATTGGAGCTGAGGACTTGCTTGAGTCCTTGTCCACCTCCGATGAGGGCGATGAGCATGAAGATGCCCCAGAAGACTCCGAAGCCAGTGAGTATGGAGCGGCTTTTGTTACGGGTGATGGTGTCGAGGATTTCCTTGTATGTATCGATGTCTATTCTCATGGGATGTGTATGTCTCATTCTGCCCTAAGGGCTTCTATGGGTTTGGTATTGGCGGCCTTGCGTGCTGGTATGAGTCCAGCGATGGTGCCTGCGATAATCATGATGAGGGTGGCTTGTATGCAGGAGTCTATGCCTACGGTGGGGTCGACGAAGAGGGTGGCTTGGAAGAGTCCGGTGTCGGTGACTTGGTTTCCTATGGTGGCGTCCATGTATTGGTTGGCGGCGATGCCGATGATCATGCCTATGTATCCGAAGAGGGTGGTGATGATGACGCTTTCGGTGACGATAAGAAAGAGGATGGAACGGGGTTTGGCTCCGATGGCTTTGCGGATGCCGAACTCTCGTGTGCGTTCCTTGACGCTGATGAGCATGATGTTGCTGACGCCTACGATGCCACTGATGAGGGTGAGGATGCCGATTATCCAGAGTGCGGTGTGGATGATGGCGATGCCGTTGTTCATCTGCAGGCTGTTGGTGAAGCGGTTCCATAGCCATATGGTCTCGCTGTCGTCGGGGGCTGCTTGGTGGTTGGCATTGATGGCTTGTCGGTATTTGTCCTCGAAGTCATCGTTGGCTTGTTGACTTTCGAGTCCGTGGAAGGTGAATACGAATCGGTCTGCCTTGTCGGCTTTGTTGTATATGGTGCGGAGGGTGGTGAAGGAGGTGTAGGCGTCGGTGTTCATGCCGGTTTGGTCGTCGACGTAGATGCCGACGACTTGGAAGGCGATGTCACTGGTCTTCACGTGCTTTCCTATGAGGGTGGCGATGTCGCCCATGGTGAGTTCTCGGGCTTGACTTTCACTCAAGACGAGGGTCTTGCGTTGTTGCTGGATGTCGACTTGATTGATGAAGCGACCGTAGCGGAGTTGTAGTTTGTTGACTTTGGCGAGGTTGGGATAGACACCCTGGAGGGTGGAGCTGACGTAGTTGTCACCGTGGGTAATGGTGACGCTGCTTTGGGTGATGATGGCTCCCATGTCGTCGATGATTTGGGAGAAGTTCTTTTGTGAGGTCTGGAAGTCTTGGTCGTTGAGTTCTATGGTTCTTCCTTCCTTGAGACCGTTGTAGGGCTTGGAGGTCTTTTCTGGGTAGACCATCATGGAGTTGTCGAGAAACCTGTCCGAGTTTTGCTCGATGGCGTGTATGAGTCCGTTGCCTGAACCAAGGAGGAAGATGAGCATGAAGATGCCCCATGCGACCGCGAAGCCCGTGAGGGTGGTGCGGAGCTTGTTACGCTTGGCGGTGGCCCATATCTCGTTGATGAGGTCTCTCATGACTATTTTATCGTTTGGTTGATGCCGAAGGGACTGGCGTCGTGGTTTAAGTTCTCGTCGATGCTGCCTATGATTCCGTCCTTGATATGGATGATTCTGTTGGTCTCGTTGGCGACTCCACTTTCGTGGGTGACGACGACAATGGTTTTCTGGTCTTCTTCGTTGAGTTGCTTGAGGAGTCGCATGACTTCCACGGAAGTCTTGGAATCGAGGGCTCCCGTGGGTTCGTCCGCGAGGATAACCTTGGGGTTGGTGATGAGTGCCCTTGCTATGGCTACTCGTTGCTTTTGTCCTCCGGAGAGTTCGTTGGGGTAATGATTTGCCCAAGGGGCGAGTCCGAGTTTGTCAAGGAATTCCATGGCCATGTGGTGGCGTTTCTTCCTGTTTACTCCTTGGTAGAAGAGGGGTAGCTCGACGTTCTCCACGGCTGTCTTGAAGGCGATGAGATTAAAGGATTGGAAGATGAAACCGATGAGGTGGTTGCGGTATTTGGCGGCTCTTGTCTCACTGAGGTTCTTGATAGGAGTGCCTGCGAGGAGGTATTCGCCTGTGTCGTAGGTGTCGAGGATGCCGAGGATATTGAGGAGGGTGGACTTGCCAGAGCCTGACGCTCCCATGATGGAGACGAAAGCTCCAGGCTCTATGTGGAGGTTGATGCCCTTGAGGACGTGTAGGGGCTGTGCTCCTTGATATGTCTTGTGGATGTTCGTGAGGTGTATCATTCGCGTTGTTTATTTGTCGTTAGACGTTGGGGAGAGGAAAATAGTTGCGGGGTGTCGTGGATTTTCGAGTGCTGGCTTCTGTCGTTCTTGTATGTATGTCTTCTGTCGCATCTCTGCATGAGAGACTGCGAGGGGATGGCGGGCGAGGGGTTTCCTTGGGGACTAATGGTTGGAATTGGTTTGCCTGTTGTCGGCTCCCCACATGAGTTTCTCCCTCAGGGTACTGAAGTAGCGTTGGTTTTTCTGCTTGACGATCCTTACTTTGTAGGGGGCTTTGCGAATGGTGAGACGGGTGCCTTCTTGTAGTTTCTCGCTTCTGCCATCGATGGCAACGAGGTAGTTGTGGTTACGACTCTCCACGTCGAGGGTTATCTCACAGGTGTCGTTGATGACTATCGGACGGATGTTGAGACTGTGAGGGGCAACGGGGGTGATGCACAGGCTGTTGTCTTGTGGCATGATGATAGGGCCTCCATTGGAGAGGTTGTAGGCGGTGGAACCCGTCGGGGTTGCGATGATCAAGCCGTCGGCTTGGTAGGCTACGAGGAGATCTCCGTCGACATGGGTACGGATGGTTATCATCGAGGCGTTGTCGCGCTTGAGTACCGCGATGTCGTTGAGGGCGTAGGGGTAGCCCGTGATGGGCTCGCCCGCTGACTGGATTTGTATCACGATATGGTCTTCTATTTTGTAGTCTCTCGCATAGACGCTGTCGAGAGCTGTCTCTATCTCACTGGGGAGGATGTCGGCGAGGAAGCCAAGGCGACCCGTGTTGATGCCGATGATGGGGATTTGCTTGTCGCCCACTTGACTGGCGGCCTTGAGGAACGTGCCGTCACCTCCCATGGAGATGGCGTAATCGGCTTGGAAATCCTTGCTGGAGAAGGTACCCGTGACTTCCATGAGAAGCTGGCGCTCACGGGAAAGGAACTCGTGGAACTCTCGTTCGATGTATACCTCGGCTTTCCGCTCCTGGAGATAGGATAAAACTTTCTGGAGGGGGACAGACTTCCTCACTTGGTATTCGTTGCCAAATATGGCGAATTTTAACGGGCGGCTCGACATTTATTTTGAAGTTTCGAAATTAATGACTATATTTGCGACGGGAAGCCCAGACGCCCTTTCGTTTATGAAAAGGATTTGGGCTTTCGCACTGCAAAAATAGTGAATTTTGACGAATTAGTTATGAAAGGACGAATAATTATGGCAAAAGTGTATGAATTCTTGGCGGATGGCTTCGAGGATATTGAGGCATTGACGGTAGTGGACGTGTTTAGAAGGGGTGGCGTTGCCATCCAGACGGTGAGCATCATGGAAAGAGAGTGGGGGGAGACTTCTCACGGGGTCATGATAAAGGCAGACTTGGTGTTTGAGGACGTGGACTTCAGTGACGCTGACCTTTTGTTGTTGCCTGGTGGTTTGGAGGGAAGCGTGAACTTGAAGAACCATGAGGGACTGAAGCAGGTATTGATGGCGCAGGCTGCGGCGGGAAAGCGCATAGGGGCGATATGTGCCGCTCCCATGGTGCTGGCTGCTCATGGTTTGCTCGACGGCAAGAAGGCTACTTGCTATCCTGGTTTTGAGAAATACCTCCCTCATGCGGAGTATACAGGTAGTTTGGTGCAAGAGGACGGGAATATCACGACGGGTGAGGGTCCTGCGGCTTCCTTGCCTTACGCTTATACCTTGTTGGGGTATTTCGTGGACGAGGCGAAGGTTGAGGAAGTGAAAAACGGGATGCTTTACTCGCACCTGATGGTTCATTAACCTTTCGTCTGGAAATGGATTACGTGGTTATCGTCGCTGGGGGCAAGGGTCTTCGTATGGGTGGGGAGATACCCAAGCAGTTCTTGCCCTTAGGGGGTAAACCTATCTTGATGCGTACTATCGAGCGGTTTCACGCTTACAGCGACCGGCTGGGTATCATCGTGGTGCTGCCTAAATCACAACAGGTATACTGGAAAGAACTGTGTGGAGAATATGGTTTCGATATCCCGCATCGGGTCGCCAATGGAGGGGAAACCCGTTTTGAGTCTTCCCGAAATGGGTTGATGCTGGTGCCTGATGATGAGGAGGGTGTCGTGGCTTTTCATGACGGGGTGCGCCCATTGGTGTCCATTCGTCTCATCGAGGATTGTTATGAGACGGCTCGGGATGCCTTTGCCGCCATTCCTGTCATTCCCGTGACTGATTCCTTGCGCCGTGTCGATGGGGAGGACAAGAGCAGGGCGGTGAACAGGACTGATTACAGGGCGGTGCAGACTCCTCAGGCTTTCGACATCTCATTGGCTAAGCAAGCTTTCCGTCAACCCTACCGTGACGTGTTCACCGATGATGCCTCGGTGGTGGAAAATCTGGGCTGTCAAATGACCTTGGTAGAGGGGAACAGGGAGAATATCAAGATAACGAGTCCTATAGACATGCTGGTGGCTGAAGCCTACTTGCGACAAGAGGAAAACGTGCGGTAAGTGGTGATGGATAACATTCTCGACCAAGACATCAAGTACTTGACGGGCGTGGGTCCCCAGAGGAAAATGATGCTGAGCAAGGAACTTGGCATCGAGACTTTTGGGGACTTGTTGACGTATTATCCTTATAAGTATGTGGACAGGTCGAGGATATATGCCATCAACGAACTGAACAGTGAGATGCCCTTCATGCAAATCAAGGGGCGGATACTGAGTTATGAACAGTTTGAAATGGGCGGCCGCAAGAAAAGGTTGATCGCTCACTTCTCGGATGGCAAAGGGGTAGTGGACTTGGTGTGGTTTCACTATGTGCAATATGTGTTGAAGACTTACAAGCCAGGCGTGGAATATATCGTGTTTGGCAAACCGACAGTCTACGGTGGACGTTTCCAGTTTGTTCATCCAGAGATGGAAGACGCCTCTAAGGTGCAACTCTCTTCGTTGGGTCTGCGACCTTATTACAACACCACGCAGCGCATGAAGAATGCCAACATGGCTTCCCATGTGATGGAGAAGTTTACCAAGGCACTCGTCGCCCTGTTGCCTTCTCCCTTGCCCGAGACCTTGCCTCCCTTTATCACTGCTCCCTTGCATCTGGTCTCGCGTGATGAGGCGTGCCGTTGGATTCATTATCCGAAGGATACCGCGCAAGTGCAAAAGGCTCGCATTCGGTTGAAGTTCGAGGAACTGTTCTACGTGCAACTTAATATATTAAGGTACGTGCGCGCGAGGCAAATGCGTTATAGAGGCTATGTTTTCAACAGGGTAGGTGAGTTTTTCAACAACTTCTATGAGCGCAACCTGCCTTTTCCCCTTACGGAGGCACAGAAAAGGGTGATAAGGGAAATACGGACTGACTTGCGTGCGGGGAAGCAAATGAATAGGTTGTTGCAGGGGGATGTCGGTTCTGGAAAGACGCTCGTGGCCCTGATGACGATGTTGATAGCACTCGACAACGGTTTTCAGGCTTGTATCATGGCTCCTACGGAAATATTGGCTGAACAGCACTTGCAAACGATTAATGACTTCTTGCACGGCATGGACGTGAGGGTGGAACTCCTCACGGGGATGGTGAAAGGGAAGAAGAGGCAATCCGTATTGGAGGGATTGGCTGACGGGAGCGTGCAGATACTCGTGGGTACGCATGCGGTCATAGAAGAGAACGTGCAGTTCTCGCGACTGGGTATCGCCGTCATCGACGAGCAGCACCGCTTTGGGGTGGCACAGAGGGCGAAGTTGTGGGTGAAGAATGACAATCCTCCTCATGTCTTGGTGATGACAGCGACTCCTATCCCTCGTACGTTGGCGATGACGCTCTATGGTGACTTGGACGTGAGCGTCATCGATGAGTTGCCTCCTGGCAGAAAACCTGTCCATACCTTGCATGTTTATGACGATCAGATGGTGGGACTTTACCAACGCATACGCAAGGAAGTCAATCTGGGAAGACAGGTGTATGTCGTTTACCCTTTGATACAGGAGAGTGAGAAGATTGACTTGAAAAACCTGGAACAGGGATTCGCTCACTTGCGGGAGGTCTTCCCGGAGTTCCGGTTGAGTAAGGTACATGGCAAGATGAAGTCTGTTGACAAGGAAAAGGAGATGGCGGCTTTTGTCAGTGGACAGACGCAGATGCTCGTGGCCACCACGGTCATCGAGGTGGGGGTGAACGTCCCTAATGCTTCGGTAATGGTGATTCTCGACGCGCAACGTTTTGGACTTTCCCAATTGCACCAGTTGCGTGGTAGGGTGGGTCGTGGAGCGGAACAGAGTTATTGCGTGCTCGTTACCTCTCATAAGTTGTCGGAAGTGACGAAGAAGAGGATTGATATCATGTGTGAGACCAACGATGGCTTTCGTATCGCGGAGGCTGACCTTAAGTTGCGTGGGCCTGGTGACTTGGAGGGCACTCAACAAAGTGGAATGGCTTTCGATCTGAAGATTGCCAATATCGCCGCTGATGGACAGTTGGTGCAGATGGCTCGAGACGAGGCTCGCAAGGTCGTGGAGACGGATCCTGATTGTGAACGACCTGACTGCGCGATGATGTGGAACAGGTTACGGGAACTAAGGAAGACAACCATGAATTGGAGTGCCATCAGTTGAGTGCCCCCTCTATGATTTGGCTTTGGCCATGATAGTTCCCCGTGGCGATAATAAGTTGGAACTTTTCCGTGCCGCAAGCGTTGTATTACCAAAAGATATTGTATATTTGCACTTGCTAGTTGGATTTACGCGTCCCCAGTGCGGAGATATATCGTGAAAAGAACGTGAAATATAGAAAACCCCTTTTATTATGGCAAACTTATTAGACGAAACGACAGGACCTGTTAATGACAATGGTCGTGACATTCATGTGATTGACAAGCAGCTGCCAGTGGAAATTGGCTTCGGCTCCACTTTGTTTGAGATCGCGCTGTGGGTGGTAAGGCCAGTGCTGGTCTTGGCTTATGTGTTGATTGCTGGTGACACGCTGGAGAACCCTCTTCTGGTAGGTGGTATCGGTTGCCTGGTAGGTATCCTTCCTGGTGTTATCTTCATCTTCATGAAGATCTCCGCTCGCAACTACTTCCAGCAACTGGAACAGCGTATCCAGGCAGAGGCTTCCAACATCGACAACTGTCTTGAACAGCGTGTGCAAATCCTGCAGAATGTCGTGGGATTGGTGGAACGTGCCATTGATCTCGACAAGGACGTGATGAAGACGGTGGCGGCCTTTCGTGGAGGGGCTAACATCAGCGACGAGAACCGTAGCGTGGTGAACGCGCGGGTGGGCACAGCCCTCGGACGTTTGTTTCCTCAAGTGGAAGCATATCCCGAACTCAAGGCGCACAACTCCATTGCCGACGCCATGCAACAGAACAACTATCTCCAACGTGAGATCACGGCTGCCCGTACTGTTTACAACAGTCGTGTGACCCAGTGGAACACGGATATCTTCTCTTGGCCTACCAAGATGATCGTGGCGGCAAGACAAGGCTACACCACGCGTATCCCGTTCACGGCATCAGCGGAGACACGTGAGGCAGCAAGGGGGAAGTTCTTCTAAAAGAGATAGTGCCCTAAGAGCAGGGAGTTGTCATGATACAGGATATCTACGATCCACTGACTGAATACGTCAACGTGTTTCGTGACCGCTTCAAAGACGTTGCCCAAGCTACCTTTGCCCAATTGGCAATGGAGGCACAGGTGGACGTGGAGGCGAACCGTGAGACATGCCGTCAACTGTACGCTATAGAGGAAGACCTTTCTTCTGTCAAGAAACGTATCACGTGGTGGACGGTGTTGTGTGTCGTGTTATGGCTTGCCGTGATAGGCGGTGGCATCTATGTCTTCGCCATCTATCAAGACGCATACCGTCAGGTGGAGCCATGGGTATATGCAACTATCGGGGGAGGTGTCGTCGTGGCCTTGCTGTTGCTGTTCTTTTTGGTTCACCCTAAACGAAGGGCGTTGAAGGAAGAACGCGATGGTTTGGAAGATGCCGCCGCGGAACTGAAAGAGGAGGCTTGGAAACAGATGGCACCATTGAACCGCCTGTATGACTGGGACGTGCTCACTCGCATGATGACGAAAACCGTGCCGCGCTTGGAGTTTGACCCATACTTCACCACACAGCGACTGGCTGACCTGAAGGTGGTGTATGGTTGGGATGACTCCTTTAATGCCGAGCGTTCGGTGATATACTCTCACTCTGGTCTCATCAATGGCAATCCGTTCGTGATTTGCAGAACGAGGAAGATGGAAATGGGCACGAAGACATATTATGGGCATAAGACAATCCATTGGACGAGTCGAGAGCGTGGCTCAGATGGAAAGTACCATACAGTGCATCATTCAGAGATCCTGACGGCTAGCGTAACGGCTCCATATCCGGGCTATTATGAGAAGACCCGTCTCATTTATGGCAATGTCGCGGCTCCTGACCTCATTTTCTATCGCAAGAAGAGTGGACTGGCGGGCAAAGAGGGGTCGCTGTCGTTCTGGTGGAAAAAACGAAGTCTGAGAAACAAGGCGCGTGACCTTAGCAATCGGGACTTTGCCATGATGACCAACGAGGAGTTTGAGACGGCTTTCGATACCAGCAACCGCAATGACAACCAACAGTACGCCTTGCTGTTCACGCCACTGGCTCAGGAGAGCATGATGAAACTTCTCGTGGACCGTGAGGTGGGCTTTGGCGATGATTTTGATTTCGATAAGCATAAGATGATAAACACCATCATCCCGGATCACTTGCAGGAACTCGACCTTGACATGAACCCCACGCAATACGAGAACTTTGACTATGACAAGGCGGAGAAGGTTTTCTATGAGATAAACGCCCGTTATTTTCGTGCCATCTATTTCGCCCTCGCACCGTTGTTGTGTGTACCGATGTATCAACAGATACGGTCGCAGAAAGACATTTATGGGCGTGACATGGAGATGCATAGCGCATTTTGGGAGCATGAGGCTTTGGCCAACTTCTGGGGACAAGACAACTTCAAGGCGCCAGATTGTGTTACCGACTGCATCCTGAAAACCCAACAGCATGCCAACCATGGAGACAGTTCTACGATTATCGTCTATGCGCATGGCTATAGGGCCGTTCAACGACTAACCTATGTCAGTAAGTGGGGTGGGGATGTCGCTCGCATAGGGTGCCGGTGTATTGGGATGAATATCTGCCAGTAACGGGTACTGGCCAAATCCGGATGAGGGAGGATAATGACAATACTACAGATACCGCACCTACGCAAACCCAGCGCCTGAATCATGTCCATGCCATTCTTAACCAGGAGAATTTGTCTTTATACAGAAGACATATCGCTTCGAGGATATAAAGTTTGGTAATGCTGCATTTGTAAGTTGAATTCACGGTTGTTGAACTAACGCCTTGATCTGTAAAGAAATTAAAATTCCAACAAAAAGCGTTAATTGGGTGGTTTTACTGAAATAGTTTTTGTAAATTTGCGCCATCTTATCTTTAAACTGTCATGCATTGACATGTTTTTATGACTTCTTGCCACGTAATGTTCTTGTGATTCCGTGGTGAGGTAATAAACTAAATTGTTGGAATGAAACTTGGAAAGAACTTTAGGAAAGTAAATATTGCATTATTATTCGCGTTGGTGTCCGTCCCCGTGATGGGACAGGATTTGTTGGCTCGTCAAGCTCCTGTCGACAGGAAGATGAAGACCGTGGACACGCTGGTCACGAATCACTATAAGATGATGGAGGAGCGTGAGAATCCCGCCAGCGAACTCTATGAGGAGTTTAGTAATGCTTATGCCCATAAGGCTACCGAACTTCCTGATCATTATAGGATAGACTTGCGCCATTTCTGTATGCCTACGAAGAGTAGGGTGGTGACAAGCAATTTCGGTGCTCGTTGGGGGCGCACGCACAAGGCTCTTGATATCAAGGTGTACACGGGCGATACGATACGGGCGGCTTTCTCGGGAAAGGTGCGTATCGTGAAGTATGAGGCAAAGGGTTATGGCAAGTATATCATCATCCGCCATTACAATGGTTTGGAGACAGTCTATGGTCACCTGTCGAAGCAACTGGTTTCCGAGAACCAGGAGGTAAGGGCTGGTGATGTCATCGGATTGGGTGGCAATACGGGGCGTAGCACGGGTTCTCACTTGCATTTCGAGACGCGCCTTTGTGGCGTGGCACTGAATCCCGCGCTGTTCTTCGATTTCAGGAACCAAGACGTAACGGGCGATTACTACGATTATAGCAAGAACACCTACGCGCGTGAGTCGGCGGAGG
>X288_Common_Brushtail__coassemble_89_pt1 | contig 13322 bp, 6 predicted proteins | sample X288_Common_Brushtail__metabat2_high_PE_006 | metagenome-assembled genome bin X288_Common_Brushtail
ATATATATATCATGGTTCGCGCGCGCGTGACAGGAATGTTCTTCTCGTCCCTTTCGCCTTATGCGTGTAACGGAATATTCATGTCGTGTAGTAAAGGTGTCTTGTTTTCGTCATTTCATTGAAATGAGAAACCATGAACTTTGCAGGCGGAAAATAATCACGTTTATTTTAACTAATTTATGAGAAAGATTTACAAACGCATCACCCTACTTTTGGTTTCGGCGATGATGCTTGTGCCTACCATGGCAGAACCAGATTCCAACGAGGCAAACCTTGGACATGTGACCGGACGTGTGCTTGACAGCAGTAAACAGGTGTTGCCTGGAGCCTCTATCTACATCGAAGACCTCCATACGGGCGTGGTCAGTGATATCAATGGATTCTACATGCTTCCCGACTTGAAGCCGGGAACTTATCTCTTGAAAATCTCTTACGTGGGTTATCAACCTGAGGAAGTGACGTTGGTGGTACCTGAGGACAAGACAAAGGTGCTCGACTTCATCCTTAAAGATGGAGTGGAACTGCAGGGCGTGGAAGTGCTTGGAGCTTTCCATGGACAGCGCAAGGCGTTGCAGATGCAGAAAGAGACGATGGGTATCACGAATGTTGTCTCTGCCGACCAGGTGGGTAAGTTTCCTGACTCTAATATTGGTGATGCCTTGAAGCGTATCAATGGTGTTAACGTGCAGTATGACCAAGGTGAGGCTCGTTTTGGACAGGTGAGAGGAACATCTGCCGACCTCACTTCCGTGACGGTCAATGGTAACCGTATGCCTTCCGCAGAGGGTGACACACGTAACGTACAGCTCGACTTGATTCCCGCTGACATGATACAGACCATCGAGCTCAACAAGGTGGTGACCTCTGACATGGATGGTGACGCTATCGGTGGCGAGATCAACTTGGTCACGAAGAACACCCCGAGTCATAGGGTACTCAACTTCAACGTGGGCACGGGTTATAGTTGGATAAGCGAAAAACCGCAATGGGATCTAGCCGCAACTTGGGGCGACCGTTTCTTCAAGGATAAGTTGGGTATCATGGCGGCCCTTTCTTATCAGTATGCCCCTGGTGGTTCTGATAACGCGGAATTTGAGTATGAGGAGAATGATGAAGGAGAGTTGGAACTGAAAGAGGCACAGGTGCGTCAATACTACGTGACTCGTGAGCGCCAGAGTTATTCTCTCGCCTTGGATTATCAAATCAACCCACTTAACAAGATTTCTTTCAAGGGTGTCTACAACCGTCGTAGTGATTGGGAGAACAGATACCGCATCTCTTATAAGAAATTAAACAGCAAGGCAAGCAAACAATCCGTCGTGATGCAAACGAAAGGTGGTTCCGATGACAACAAGAACGCACGGTTGGAGTTGCAGCAAACCATGGACTTCACGCTCGATGGTGAGCATTACCTGGGGAAACTCAAGATAGATTGGGCAGGCAGTTACTCACGTGCTACTGAGGAAAGACCCAACGAGCGCTATGCCTCTTACGTGTATGAAGGTGAGGATTATGGTTCTTCTTTCGAGGATGTTGGAGGGAAACACCCTTACAGCACCAAGGCTTTGCCTGACTTGAGTGATGAGGGATGGACATTGAAAGAGCTGACCAACTCCGACAGGGATATCGTGGAGAATGAATGGAAAGCCCGCCTGAATTTCACCTTGCCCCTGATGGAAGGACTCTATGGCAATGCGCTGAAGTTTGGAGCTAAGTTTACGAGCAAGGACAAGAGTCGTGAGACAACTTACTATGAATACGACCCAGAGGAAGTGCTGGGAAGTGAGTGGCGGTCATATACCATCAACAAGATACGTGACGGGTTCATGGTCAGCGACAAGTATCCTTTGGGCAGTGCCTTCATCTCCAACAAATATCTTGGCAGTATCGACTTCTCTAAGTATGTTGGTGAGGAAAATTATGAGGAAGAGGCGGGCAACTACGATATCACGGAGAGTATCACCGCGGGTTATCTCCGTTTCGACCAGAAGTTGGGAAAGAAACTCTCCGCTACCGTGGGCTTGCGCATGGAGCGCACTGACCTGAAGACCAGTGGTTATAACTTGAATACGGAGGATGGTAATGGATTGGTGCCTACGGGAGAGTACAAGAATCACTATACCGACTGGTTGCCTAGTTTCTTGTTGAAGTATCGTTTCAACGAGGATGGTAACGTGAGAGCATCTATCACAAAGACGATTTCGCGTCCCAAGTACTCCGCGCTGATAGCCAACAAGACCATCAATACCGATGACATGGAGGCGACGATTGGTGACCCTGATACCAAACCCGCCGAGGCCATCAATGTCGACCTTTCCGCTGATTATTACTTCAAGAGCATCGGTCTGGTGAGCGTGGGCTTGTTCTATAAGGATATCAAGAACGTGAACATCGAATGGTCATCCAACAAGTACTTGGGTTCTGACCTCGGACTCTCGGGAGAGTATGCCAATGAGGAATTCGAGGTGACGCAGAACATCAACGCTTACGATGCCAGGATCTTCGGTGTGGAGGTGGCTTTCCAACGCGATTTCGGTTTTATCACTCCTGCCTTGAAGTGCCTTGGTTTCTATGGTAACTACACTTACACGCATAGTTCCACTCGCAACTTCAATGAGCGACTCAACGTACAGGAGGGTGATAACGTGAAGGTGGCTGGTTCTCCTGAACATACCGCCAACGCTTCCCTCTACTTCGACAAGGCTGGGGTCAATGTCCGCCTGTCTTACAACTTCGCCTCGTCTTTCATCGACGAGATGAGTACCAGTCGTGCCCTCGATCGTTATTATGACAAGGTGAACTATCTTGACCTCAACGCCAGTTATACTTGGGGCAAGGGCGTGAAGTTCACGGTGTATGCCGAGGCAAAGAACTTGCTCAACCAACCTTTGCGTTACTACCAAGGCACCAGCGATCGTACGATGCAGGTGGAATACTATGGCGTGAAGGTGCAGGCTGGCGTGAAGGTGTCTTTATGAAAAACTACAATAAAAGAAACAAAGAATGATGAATAGTGTAAAAAAGACTTCTTCTCTACTTCTCGTTTGCGTGTTGGCGGTGATTACCGCCTTCGCGCAAACTCCCGTGGAGTGGAAGCAATTGGAAAAGAGTGTCAATTTCTATGTCGCCAACGACCTCGGACGTAATGGGTATTATGACCAGAAACCTATCGCGGAGTTGATGGGAACGATGGCGGAGACCGTTGACATAGCGTGTGTGGCTGCCTTGGGTGACGTGCATCATTTCGAGGGTGTGCAGAGTGTCAACGACCCACTGTGGATGACAAACTACGAACTCGTCTATTCCCATCCGGAACTTATGCTTGATTGGTTTCCTATTTTGGGCAACCATGAGTATCGGGGCAATACGCAGGCTGTCCTCGACTACACCAATGTGAGCCGTCGTTGGGCAATGCCGTCCCGCTATTACACGAAGATCATCGAGGACAATGGGGTGACAGTGCGGATGGTGTTCGTCGATACGACACCGATGATTGACAAGTATCGTGAGGATACGGAAGACTATCCTGACGCCGTGAAGCAGGATTACACGAGACAGTTGGCGTGGGTTGACTCCGTTCTTTCCTCTGCCCAGGAGGATTGGGTCGTCGTGATGGGGCATCACCCTATCTTCGCTGACACGGGCAAGGATACCTCCGAGCGTGATGACATGCGAGAAAGACTCAACAGTGTCTTGAAACGCCATGAGAATGTCGCCATGTATATCTGTGGACATATCCACAACTTCCAACATATCCGCCAGGAAGGTTGCGATATCGACTACGTGGTGAATACGAGTGCCTCGTTGAGTCGTTCTAACGTGAAGGAGGTGGAGGGCACGGTGTTCTGCTCAGGTATCCCGGGTTTCTCCCTGGTAGCTGCCGACAAGGATGCCTTGTGGTTGTACCTTGTCGACAAAGAGGGAAAAGTGGTTTATACGATTCGTCACGACAAGAAGTGAGGATACTTCACAGGGAATTACTTTCCTGTCGTAATCAGTGGTGGCGCAAGTAACCCTGAGGATACCAAGGGAGTTGAGGCGTCTACCAGAGGATAATCGCTAATAGTGTGATGCTGTCCGAGGACGGCATCACCTATCATGCGGTTGTAGAGAGAGTTGCAGACTCTTATCTCTATGCTGTTATATCCCTTGCGTAAAAGTGGGCTGATGTTGATACGCCATGGTGCGCACCATATGATTCCTGCCTCCTTGCCATTGACGAGAATGGCGGCAGGCCATCCTGCCGTGTTGACGGTCATCCATGCCACTGCCGGGTGTTTCTTCATCCGAAACGTGTTTCTATAGGTTGCCGTACCGGAGAAGTAGCGCAGGTCCATGTCATCACTTTTTGTCCAGTCAGTCAACGTGCTGACGGATATTTCTTTTCCAGAGAAACTTAGTTTCCAACCTTTTTCCAATGCCAACGTGTCTCTTGTGGACGTGTAAGGGGCGTCGGTATTCGACAATCTCTTGTCGGTGAGCACGACGAAGGTGCTCTCGTCGGGTTGTAGCGTTATATGAAAACTACATGAGGGGTCATCCGTATCAAACCCAGGAGTAATCCTGCTTGCTTCTATCTCCCTCATTATACCGTCAACAGGACTCAGCAGATACGCTTTCGTGCAAGTACTCCTTGCTGTCATCATTTGGTTTGTTTCCTCGTCTCCATGGTTGTAGATGAAATAGACATCAGCGTCGGTGAGACGCCTGTGAGAGAATCGTATGCAAGACTCCATCGTCGCGTCACTCTTGAAACGTAGGTCGGGGAGGAACGTTGGTGTCACGAGCTCATCCACGTCCTTGACCCTCCATACCGCCAATCCCTGTTTCTCCCATTCTTGTACCATGGTCAATTCCCAGTCAAGGAGGTGTGCGTTGCGCTGGATAATCAACAGTCTGTATGACATCCCAGCAGCGGTCACCAAGTTGCCATCAACAACCTTGGCGGAAAGGGAGGAGTCTCTCTTTGAAAGCATGTCATGATTGGTGCCAAACAGCGACGTGGGCGAGCAAACCTCAAAGTTATATCCTTCGGGCAACTGAGGAAGGAGATGTGAGAGTGTCTTTACGGGTGGATCGTCATCGAGACAAACAAGACAGTCCACCACGTGCGTTCCTTGTCGCATTATCGTGGCACATCGAGCTTGATAGTCCCAGAAAGGCCTGCTCAACGACCACATGGTGTTATTCCTGTTCATGCAATATTGTCTGCCTGCCGCCACGTTTCCTGGAACGTCTGTCAACGATGGCTGATGTGCCGAGGCACACACCACGAACTCATTGATGCCGAGACTGTAAGCGAAGTCGGCGTGCTGCTTGAGGTATGAGGGGGAGTGGGCATAGGTGGCATCGGTAAACGCTTCTGCCGATGCTATCGACTTGCCAAATAGGTGTACCGCCGACGTACAGTCGAGGATGTCATAACTACCGTGAGGGTCTCGTGCCCAGAACTCTCCTTGAGGTTTGCTGACATGGTGTTTTGCCTCGATATTGTCGGCAGCCAGACTCAATCCGTTGCCTGAAGCTTGGGCGGTGAAGTTCACTCTCGCTGCCTTACAGAGACTGTCAAGGGTGCCGAAGTAAGTGGTCGCTATCCTGTCGGCTATCGCACGTCGCAGGTCACGCAAGAACAGTTCACTGCGTTCCTTGCTTTCCACGATCTTGCCAACCATTACGGGCATGAATGGTCGCAGGGAATAGCCACAGTGACCTTCAAAGAAGGTCTCGAAGTCCGCGCTCCAGTTTTGTGGACCTGCCTCGTGACTGTCCATGGTAATGCCGTCGAGCGAAAGTCCTGCCGCACGAAGACTGTCTATAATCACCGCCGCGTAATGGTTCCAATGCAGTTTCACGGCTTCCGCGGACATCTTGTCGCACTCCAGTCCCATCCCCTTGGCACGTCCATGTTTCGTTTTCGCCCCTGTTGACATTGCCGCTATTCTCGTCACGCACCAAGTGCCAACGGGCACTGTCCATCGTAAGATGCCGTCGTTATCCACAAAAGGACGGAGTTCGATGACGGTCTCGTCGTTGATGATTCCCGCGACATCTTCTGTGGCATCTTCTTTCTCCTCGTCATCAAAATGAAACTCCGAGAAGCGCACTGCCTTCTCCTCCCATTTGTGGATGGTTGTCGCTTGTGAGAGGAAAGCTCCCGTGATATCCGTGGCAGCTGTTACCCTGAAGTACTTTGCCTTGACGGGATGGAAGCTGAGTGTTCGCTGTGCCGTCCCACTGCTACCTCCTGGTCTTGGAAGTTCAATGATAGGCAGGAAATGCTTGCCGTCCATGGAATATTCCAATGTTCCCACTGACTTCGGGGTTTCGTATGCCATTCCATAGAACGTGGTGGCTGGTCCGTTGGGAATCTGCATGGCTCCGTTCCTGCTCTTGCGAGCCTTTCTCGCGATATAGGTGAGGGAACGGATGGTTTGTGGTTCGGACAGCACCCAACTGATGATACTGTCACGCCTCGATGGCTTGAGGATATGGGGGTCATAATCGACGACGGGATACGCGATGAGAGCCTCGTCTTTATACCAATTGGCTTTTACGGGAATGTCGATGGTGCCGCGTTCCGCGTTAGATGTCGGGAGATTCAGGTCAAGGACAAGCGTGGAACCACCTGATACGATACTGTCACCACTTACCAGTTGTTGCATGGAGTGTGGGGCATCAATCCAAGGACCGCCTGCGACATAACCATTGGATAGGTTTATCTCAAAGGAGAGTCCAAGGCGTTCGCATTCCCTTGCGGCGTATTTCAACTTATCCCACCAGTCCGTGCTGAACACGTCACTTGCGCCATCGCCCTTGCCGTGTACTTGGTCGTAATACACCACACCACCGATGCCTGCCTGCTTGAAAGCTTCAAGGTCGGCGGTCATGCCCTCATAAGTACTTGGCCCCTCACCATGAAACCACCAAACTTTGGTGCGAGTGGACGTCGACGGGGACGAGAATGATTTCAGTGCCTCCTCAATGTTGTCGTCATTGGAGCAGGCACTGCCAGGAATCTCGCTCGCATGTGCTTTGCCACAGGAAACTGTCGCTAAAGCCACCATGATATATAATAAGGTAGGCAATATCCGCTCACGGATGCCGAAAACGGATTCAAGCGGATACTGCGACCGCATGGTAGTCGGTATGAGTATTAGAATTCCAGGATCAGGGTCTGTCGAGGACTCAACTTGACATCCTTTTCCAATGAGACTTCCTTGCCTGTCAGGATATCGGTAGCCTTGGCGTGAGTGCCAATGATTTCGGCGTAACGCCCTACTTCCAAGGAAGCTGTCTCCCGTTTGCCATTGACTACCGTGAGAACGGATTTTCCCCCGTATTGTCTGGCGATGACGTAAACGCCCTTCCATGGAGTGAACTGCACCTGTTTCCCCTTCGTGATGACAGGATTGTCTTGTCGCCAATGGAGGAGGCAACTCAACCAATCAAACATGGCGTTCTCTTCTTTCGTGCGTCCTTCGGAGGTGAAGGCATCGCGCTTGTCTCCAGGGAATCCACCGGGGAAGTCCTTGCGCACGTTGCCATCGGTTACCTCTTTCGTCCCGTTCATCAATATCTCGGTACCATAGTAGAGTTGTGGCGTACGGTTCATGGTAAGCAATAGCGTCAAGGCTTGTTTCAAGGCAAGGGTGTCTTTCCCGTCTTTCAGGAAACGGTCGGTATCGTGATTATCGATGAAAGCCAGCACGTTGCTAGGGTTGGCGTACAGGTAGTCATAGCACAGGGAGTTGTAGATGCGGTTCATGCCTTCCCACCAGTCATCAGTGTCCTCAGTGACTGCTTGGTTGACGCGGTCATAGAAGGCGAAGTCCATCACGGTCTTCAGGTAACTGTTGATGCTCGACAGTTTGCTGTCTTTCTGCCAAGCGGCGGTATAGGCGGGCTCTGTCACCCATGTCTCTCCCACGGTGTTGAAGTGGGGATATTCCTGGTCGAGTACACGCATCCACGATGCCATCGCCTCTCGGTCGGCATAGGGATAGGTGTCCATGCGGATGCCGTCGATGCCCACGGTCTCTATCCACCACACGCTGTTTTGTATCAGGTATTTCATCACGTGGGTGTTCCGTTGGTTGAGGTCGGGCATTGACGGGACGAACCATCCGTCGACAGTCTCTTGTTTGTCTATCTGTGACGCATAGGGATCGAGGACGGGGGTCAACTTATAGGATGTCTGCAGGTATTTCGCCTTGTCTTCCTCTTTCCCCGACAACCATTCCGGTTTGTTCAACCAGTCTTTTGAGGGAAGGTCCTTTACCCATGGGTGCTCATAACCGCAATGGTTGAAGATCATGTCCATCACCACTTTCAGTCCTTTGGCATGCGCCTCCTCTATCAGTGCCTTGTAGTCGTCGTTGGTACCGAAGCGTGGGTCTACTTGGTAGTAATTGGTAGTGGCATAACCATGGTAGGTACTGAATCCCTCCTTGCTGTCGGGAGAGTTGTTCTCGAGGACGGGGGTGAGCCACAGGGCGGTCACGCCTAGTTCGTTGAAGTAATCCAAGTGCTCACGGATACCTTGCAGGTCACCGCCATGTCGCAAACTGGGTTGGGTGCGGTCTTCCACGTAGGTGTTCATCCCTTTCACCTGGGGGTTATGGTCTTTCCCTTGCGCGAAACGATCGGGCATCAACATGTAAAGTACGTCGGCGCAGGAGAATCCCTGACGCTGGTCACCACTCATGGCACGTGCCTTCAACTGGTAGGTCACGTTCTTCTTGCTCTTTCCCATGGTAAACCGCAAGGTCATGTCCCCGGCTTGCGCGCCCGAGAGGTTGAGGTATACCAATAGGTAGTTGGGCGAGTCCAACCTCACGAGGGAGTCGACGCATACCCCTGGGTAATCGGTCGTGACCTCAGCCTCACGTATGTCCTTGCCATAGACCATCAACTGCAACGACGCGTCTTTCATGCCTACGTACCAGTTGGTAGGTTCTATCTTGTCTATCGTTATCGCTGCTTTCAGGGTCATGGTGCTCATTAATAAACCGAATAAAAACAATGTCTTTCTCATGATTTCCTAATTATGTAAGATAAATGCTGATTGTGGACTGACGAGGATCTTCCCTCCTTGTGAGGAGCCTAATCCCTTCTCGTTGATTTCCCCGTCTCTTGCCACGATGGTGTATTCTCCTTGGGGAATCTCCATCTCCCTTTCCTCCGTGTTGGCGTTGAGTGCCACGATGATGATGTCCCATTTGTCCCCACCGGCGTGGTGGGATAATTGGAACGCCACCATACAGTCTTGGGAGGGAAGGAACGTGAGGTGCTCTCGTACCAAGTCTGCCTTGCCGAGACGGAAGGCGGGATGGTTCCTGCGGAGTAGGATAAGGTCGCGATAGTAGTGGAACAGGGCAGGGTACTTGTTGAGGTTGTCCCATGGCAGCACGTTGATGCTGTCGGGGGAGTTGTAACTGTTGTGTACGCCTTTCTTGTCACGCAACATCTCCTCGCCGCTCAACATGAAGGGCACGCCTTGTGACAGGAACACGGCTGTTTGCGCCAATTGGTCCAACCTGATGAGTTCGTCGTCGGTGATACCTGGCATCGACGTGCGCAAACGGTCTACCAAGCACATGTCGTCATGACAGCTCACGTAACTGATCTGTTGAGTGGGTTCACTGGCGAAGGGTTGCTTGTCGTAGTTGACCTTCGTCATGTCTACTTGTGGGTGGGCGATGCCTCCCACGATACCAAACTTCAAACTCTCTTCCTCTCCGGCGATACCTGCGAGGAACGCTCCTTGGTGGTCGTCGGAGAAAGGACCTCTCAGGGCATCTCGCATGTCATCACTGAACACGGCAATGCCCGGCATCTGGTAGGCGTGTGCCTTGACGGCGAGTTGCTCTTGGGGATAGGCGCATGTCCCTGCGCTCCATCCTTCTCCGTAGATGAAGATGGAGGGGTCGATGGCTTGCGTCTCTTTCCGCAGGAGGTTCATGGTCTCTATGTCATGCACGCCCATCAGGTCGACACGGAAACCGTCGATATGGTATTCTTCCGCCCAGTATCTTGTCGACTCCAACATGAACTGTCGCATCAAGGGCTTCTCCGAGGCGGTCTCGTTGCCGCATCCTGACCCGTTGCTGGGACTCCCGTCCGTTTGGTAACGGTAATAATAGCCGGGATAGGTTTTTTGGAAATTGCTGTTGTCTAAGTCGAAGGTGTGATTGTACACGACATCGAGTATCACCCGGATGCCTGCTCGGTGGAGGGCTTGCACCATTTGCTTGAACTCCTTGATGCGTGTGGTGGGCGTGTAGGGGTCGGTGGCGTAACTGCCGTCGGGCACGTTGTAGTTCACGGGGTCGTAACCCCAGTTATACTGTGCCGTGTTGAGATGGCTCTCGTCTACGGAAGCGTAATCAAAAGATGGCAGGATATGGACGGCGTTCACGCCGAGGTCCTTGAGGTGCTTGATGGTCCAAGGTTCGGTGAGTGCCAGGAACTTGCCGGGATAACGTGCCTCCCTGCCTACGGAGAAGTCACGGTGGTGCATCTCGTAGATCACGAGGTCGACGGGTGAGCGCAGCACGGGACGCTTGTCTGCTTCCCACCCCTCTGGATCGGTGTCCGCCATGTCGATGATGACACCTCGCTTGCCATTCACGCCCACGGCCTTGGCGAAGGTGCCCGCGCATTCTCCTTGTCCCATGTCGAAGGTGTAGTAAATCCCTTTCAGGTCTTTCTTCACCGTGGCTGTCCATTGATCCGTCCCCGTAAGCTTCATCTTCACGGTTTTCAGGGGACGGCTGTCGTCGTCTTTCTCGTAGAGACGAACCACGACCTTGCGTGCCGAGGAAGGCGCGTTCAACTGGAATATCGTTTGTGTCGCGTCGTAAGTTGCTTCACGAAACGTTTCTTGTGCTTGGGTGTGAGCCGCCATCAACAAGGTCGCCATGACTGCCATGCATCTCGTTATTGGTTTCATGCCTTTTATATAAGGAGTATGGGGTTATCGTGCCATCAGGGAAACGGCGAAGCCTCCTCCGGGAGCCTCGGTCAACTTCAGGGTGTCTCCTTTCTTCACCGTCTTCTTCGTTATCACGTATGCCTTGGGGTTCTTGTCGTACGAGGCATCCTTGGCATCCGCGTAGATGGTGCAATCATATTTCTTTCCCTTGTCGAGGAAGTCGAGTTTGATGACACTCTGGTGACCGTTCTCGTCACATTTCCCTCCCACGAACCAGTTGTCGGTGCCTTTTGCCTTTCTTGCCACGGTGATGTAGTCTCCAGGTTCGGCTTCGAGGTATTGGGAATCGTCCCAGTCGCATGCCACGTCACGGATAAACTGGAAAGCGTCTATGTACTTGGCGTAGTTCTCGGGCAGGTCGGCAGCCATCTGCAACGGACTGTACATCGTGACGTAAAGGGCCATCTGTCCTACTAAGGTGGTATGGATGTAGTTGGGATTCTCGCTCCACGTGCTCAGTTGGGTCTCCAAGATACCGGGGGTATAGTCCATCGGACCACCTTGCAAACGGGTGAAGGGCAGTATCACGGTATGGTCGGGGTTGCTGCCTCCGAATGACTCATACTCCGTGCCCCTCGCGCTCTCGTTGCCCACGAGGTTGGGATAGGTGCGGCAAAGACCAGTGGGACGTGTCGCCTCATGGGCGTTGACCATGATATGGTGCTTCGCCGCTTCCTTCACGGCATGGAGGTAGTGGTTGTTCATGGATTGTGAGTAGTGGTGGTCGCCTCGTGGGATGATGTCGCCCACGTAACCGCTCTTCACCGCGTCATAGCCATAATCGTTCATGAGTTGGTAGGCTTTTTCCATGTGTCGCTCGTAATTGGTCACGCTCGAGGAGGTCTCGTGGTGCATCATCAACTTTACGCCTTTGGAGTGGGCATAGTCGTTCAGGTACTTGATGTCGAAATCGGGATAGGGGGTCACGAAGTCGAAGACGTCGAGCTTCCACATGTTCGCCCAGTCTTCCCATCCCACGTTCCATCCTTCCACCAACACTTCTTGCAGTCCGTTGGCGGCGGCGAAGTCGATGTATTGCTTTACCTTCTCGGTGTTGGCGGCATGCTTCCCGTTGGGCTTCGCCTTGCCCCAGTCTATCTGGTCGAGTTTGATGGAGGGGAACTCATCGGTGTAGTTCCACGAGCTCTTGCCGACAATCATCTCCCACCACACGCCACAGTACTTCGTGGGGTGTATCCAACTGGTGTCTTCTATCTTGCAGGGTTCGTTGAGGTTGAGGATGAGGTTGGAGGAGAGCATGTCCCTGGCGTCATCACTGACGATGACGGTGCGCCACGGTGATACGCAGGGGGTCTGCATGCAACCTTTTAGGCCCGTGCCGTCGGGGGTCAACCAACTCTCGAACACCATGTCCTTGTCGTTGAGGTTGAGGTGCATCGTGGCATAGTCCACGCACGCCGCCTCGTGGATGTTGATGTACAGTCCGTCGTCACTCTTCATCTGGAGGGAGGTCTGCACGCCAGTGGGGGAGAAGGGGGTCTGTGAGGAGTTGCCCCATACGATGGCTTTGTCCATCAGCGAACGTATCTCGTTCAACTTTGAGGTTTGGGTGGGATATTCCTGGGTGTCGTAGTCGCCTGCCAACCACCATGCCTTGTGGTCTCCTGCCATGGCAAACTGGGTATGCTCTTCCTTGATGAGGAAGTAGTTGAGCGACGCTTGCAACGGAAACTCGTAACGCAGTCCCATGCCGTCGTCATAGACCCTGAAACGGATGATGATGTCCCTGTCGGCGGACGCTTGATGGAGGTCGACCTCGAGTTCGTTGTAGTGGTTGCGTATCGTGGCGGTCTCTCCCCATACGGGTTCCCACGTCTCGTCAAACGAGGTGGTCTTTGTGTCGGTCACGCTGAAACCTTCCATCAGGTCGGTCTCTTTCTCTCCCTTGCTGGCATGGCGGTCTTTCGCCAGTTCCAGTCCTAGGTGCGAGGGTTTGATGACTTCCTTTCCCTTGTAGGTCATCTCATAGGTAGGTTGCCCGTTACCCGTAAGTGAGAAGTTCACCTTTACGTTCCCGTCGGGCGACATCACCGTTTGCGCAGCCACGCAGGTGGGCAACAGGGCGATGGTCATGAATAATTGGGTTAGTTTTCTCATGTTTGTCTTATGTGTGGTTCTTATTTTCTGCCGGTCATGCTCAGTAGTTCGGAGATGTTCTCTGTAAACGACTTGTCTGCCGCGAGGTCTTCGATGTTGACGTGCATCCTGTATCGCCAGTAGTGCTTGGGATTGGAGGGGATGTTGATTCTCTCGGCGTCGGCGTCTGGCAACCTCAGTCGCTCGTCCATCGCCATCCAGTCTTGTATGC
>X288_Common_Brushtail__coassemble_91_pt1 | contig 13200 bp, 8 predicted proteins | sample X288_Common_Brushtail__metabat2_high_PE_006 | metagenome-assembled genome bin X288_Common_Brushtail
GTGTCAAGCAGTCCAGTCTTTTCCTTGCGTTTGCCTGCACCCCCTTTGACTTGCCATAACATGGTGGTTTGTTTCTCTGTTTGCAAAATTACTCGATTGTTTCCTATTGGCATTTTCTCAAAGGCTCAACTTTATTTTCTCTGGAGAGCTTTTAAGAATTTTATACTTCTTCCATAACTGATAAGGGTATCTATGCCATCTTTGCGTACCTCCTTGGAGTCACAAGTGGAAATTCCCGCCTATCCACTTACCAAACATTTATTCAACAACTAACTATGTTCTCCGAAATTTACAAGACATGGACATAAATTTCCGGAATTCCCGACCATTCTTGAAAATAATTCGTACCTTTGCCAAGGTATAACTAAAACCTAAGACATGAGAAAGATTTTGTTGGGAATCCTCGTGATTCTTGTGGCATGCCCACTGCTGGCACAGTCTCGTTTTGTGGGAGGCGACATCTCCTTGCTTCCTTCTTACGTAAGCAACGGGGCAGAGTATTATCAACATGACGGAACCGCCATCACCGACCCCCTTTCTTTTTTCAAGAGTGAAGGGATGAATGCCATGCGCGTAAGGTTGTTCGTGGATCCCTCCAACGCCTCATCCGAAGACAAGGACGAAGGCGTTTGCCAAGACTTAGACTACGTGAAAGCACTCGGAAAGCAGATAAAGGACGCGGGGTTGAAGTTCATGCTCGACTTCCATTACTCCGACTCCTGGGCTGACCCCGAACAACAATTCACGCCAAAGGACTGGCTCTCGCTCAATGACACGGAGTTGGCCTCTCAACTATATTCCTATACGAAAGACGTGTTGGAGCAACTGATCGCCTACGGAGCCGAACCCGACTTCATACAGACAGGAAACGAGATAAGCTATGGCATGCTCTGGGGAGAAGAAGGCTCCACGTCGTTGAAACAATGCTATCCAAGTTCGACCGCCAACTGGTCTCGCTTCACCAACCTCCTGACCCAAGCCGTGGAAGCTTGCAGGGAGGCTTGTCCCTCGGCAGGCATCATCCTCCACGTGGAAAGGGTGTCCTCCGATACCAGCATACAAGCCGATAACGCCAATTATGCCGCCCTTGGTTACTTCCTAAGCACGATGGCGTCAGCAGGTATCGACTACGACATCATCGGCTTGAGCTACTATCCCCATTTCCACGGGGATCTCTCACAACTCGACGGCGCGCTTACCTACATCGAGACCAACTACTCCGACAAACCAATAATGATTGTTGAGACAGGCTATTCTTATCAATGGACCGTCAGTGGTGCCACATACGACTATACCGCCACCTATCCCCTTTCCGACGAGGGACAAGCCTGTTTCACGACCGACCTGATAACCCTGCTCTTGAAGCATGACAACGTCAACGGTCTTTTCTGGTGGTGGATGGAAGCCAATGAGTATGGTCTTACTTGGGCAACGGAACGGGTCACCTACAGTTGGAATAACGCATCCCTCTTCGACAACAACACGGGTTGTGCCACCTCCGCCCTTTCCCTTCTGCAAACGTTCTTGGCTTCTGATACGGGCATCACTTCAACAGAAGTTGACAAGACTGCCGACGACAACAGTCCTTGGTACACCCTCGACGGGAAGAGACTGTCTGGAAAACCATCCTCCAAGGGGTTCTATATCCACGACGGGAAAACCGTCTCCATCTCTCATTGAGCTGTTCTCTCCGCTGAAGGAATACTACTCTATCCTCCATTCATCTTGCCACTCCACGACAGGCGTCTCCCCGTCAAAGTGGATAGGCAACCATATGTAACGGGCGTCTATCGGACGCTCAGGGCACCAGATGTCCGCCATGAAGATATACTTCCCCTCTTGTGTCCGCAGGATGAAAGTACCTTGTCCGCCGAAAGTTTTCTTTGAATCAGGACCGACGCAAGGCGATGGGTACTGCGTCCAAGGACCCAGGATATTATCAGCAGAGAACATGCGCGCCTCGTTGGGTGCCCACCCTGTACAACCGCTCGTTATCATCCAGTATTTTCCGTTACGCTTCATGACGGCAGGAGCTTCGTTCATTCCTCCTGGCGCTACCCTTGCCAGGTTGCCAGCATGACCTGTATAATCATCCGTAAGCTCCGCTATCTGCAAGGTCAAGTTCTCCTCAGAAGAATAAATATGATAGGCCTTCCCGTCATCATCCACGAAGACGGTCTGGTCTCGAGCCATCTGTCCCCCGTCGAAATCTCGCTTGAAGAAAAGTCCTTTCCTTACCGCCTCTCGCCATGAGGGCGTCCACCATTCCTTATAAGAAGTCATCGTCAACGTATCCATCGTGGCGATATCCCGTGGGGTCATCTCCGCGCTATACCTTCCTGGCAACACCCTGCCCGAGCGCAAGTAATGGTAAGGCCCCTCTGGATTATCACTTACCGCCACCCCATAGCGAGCCGAAGAATACCCCTTTCCTTTCAACTCGAGATGAAACCACATCACGAACTTCCCCGTCATCGCGTTGTAAACCACCTTCGGTCGTTCTATGATGCACCCCCTCTCTATGTCGCTGCCTATCGAGTCAGATACCGACAACGCCACACCACGATACTGCCAGTTGACGAGGTCACTCGAACGATAACAAGTAACACCTACCAACGCAAGGGAGGAATCCTCTCCCTTATGTTCACCAAACCAATAATAACTGCCCTCATGATACAGTACGCCACCCCCATGGGCGTTAATAGCCACGCCACGGTCATCATACCACGATTCTCCCGACCGTATTGTACCCTGCGCACCGCCCTTTTGCGGAAGGACGATACTCAAGACAAAAAACAGTGTACACAAGCCATTAATCCCCTGCATGTCATATTCCTCCATTATATTCCCTTTTATCGCGAAAATAACACGTTCCCCTCAAACAAGGGTCAAGATTTCAATAAAAGAAAGACAACATTTCGTGAAATTATTTGCGCAAGTCCCCTAAAATACATACCTTTGTAACGATAAGACGCTCGAAAACAAATGCGACACCTACTAACTATCATCACCATCGCCCTCCTGACCATAAGTGCCCAAGCCAACAACTTTCCCTATCGTCAGCTAACACCCATACCCACCCCACACTCCGAAGAACTCCACTGTCTTTACTTCGACCGACAGGGAATGATGTGGATAGGAACCAACGTCGGTCTTAAGTCATACGATGGCTACACCATGCTAACCATCAAGACAGGACTCTATTCCCCTGAGATCTTCCCGAGCAACGATATCCTCTGCATCACCCAAGACAACAACGACAACCTCTTCCTTGGCACTCGCAACGGACTCGTGAAGATGCACATGACAGACGGGCGCACTACCTCCTACCAAGGTCTAAGAACCATCTATACCCTCTATACCGCCAAGGACGGCACCGTGTGGATAGGAACCGACGAAGGACTCAGTCGCTACCTCCCCGACGAAGACCGCATACTCACCTACGACCATACCAATACCGTCACCATCACCACCGACGGGAAGAAGTCAACCACCGACAAATACAGTGTCAAGTCCATCACGGAAGACCCCAAAGGCAACCTCTTCATAGGCACATGGAGTCATGGTCTCCTGCGACTCTCCCCTGACCGCAAGACCTACTACCGCTACCCTGACTTCAATCCCAAAGGCTCCGCCTACTCCCTCTGTCTTGACTCCAAGGGAAGACTGTGGGTAGGTACCTGGGGATATGGACTCCTCCGTCTCGACAGTCCTTACGACAACCACGACCCCAAAGTCCTGCCCATCCCCTATTCCCCCAATGCCTTCAACACCTACTACCAGATCGTCGAAGACCCCATATCACATACCTTGTGGGCAAGTTCCCGTGAGGGCATCGCCATCATCGACCGCGATAGCGCTATCCCACAACTCAAGACCTACACCACCGCAGGAAACTCCTCCCTCTCCTTCGCCAACCACGTCACCTCCGACAGCAACGGCAACCTATGGGTAGGAACAGCCAACAATGGCATTTTCCAATTCAACACGCACCCCTCTCCCTTCCCTCAGTTTCAACTCTCCGATGACCTCTTCACCACTGCCATACACAGTGTCAGCGGTCTCTACACTCCCGACGGCAGGTATGTATGGATGTGCGTCCTTCCTTTCGGCATCGCCTGTCACGACACCCAAACCGCCTCCACCCACGTCAACCGACAAATCAAGGGAATGGAACACCTGTCGGACACGATCATGAAAGCCAACTTCACCTGTTTTGAGAGAAGATACAACGGGGAACTGTGGATGGGCAACTGGTCAGGCATCGTCATTAGGACACCCGACACCCAATGCCGTGTCATCGACGTCCATAACGTCGACTACCTCTCCGAGAACTGCATCACCTCCCTACGACAAGCCCGCAACCATGTCATGTGGATAGGACAGCGCAGTGGCATCAGCGTCGTCTATCCCAACAACAAGGGATACCTCCTGCGACCCCATGAAGGCAATGCCTCCCTCGATGGGTGCGATGTCAGGGGCATCATGGAAGACAAAAAGGGAAACATATGGTTAGCTACCGACAACAACGGCATCCTGCGGGTCTCCAACATCGACAATACGCCCAGCCACTTCAAATACAAACAATACGCACCCCACCACAAAAACTACCTCGTCAACGACGCCACCAACCTCTTGCAAGACCAAGCAGGACGCATATGGGCTATCTCCAATAGCGGCGGCCTCTTCCTCTACGACGAGAAACAAGACCGGTTTGACCCCAAGAGTCAAGACTACAGGTTAGACAACGAGCGCATCCTCGCCATCAACGAGGACAACGACGGAAACCTCTGGTTTACCGACGACAGGAAACTCACCAAACTCACCCTCACCAACGGTCAACCGCAAGTCACCAGTTACGGCAACGACGACGGACTCCAAAATATCTTCTTTACCGTCAATGCCACCACCAAACACGATGACCGCCTCTTCTTCAATACCCAAAAGGGATACTTCATCGTCAACACCAAACAAGTAACCGCCACCACCCATCGTCCCCTCAACCTGACCATCACCAATATCTATGTCGACAACACTCCCATCAGTGACATCGACAGCACTGCCCGACACAAGATAACCCGTGTCAACCCACGATACACAAGGGAAATCACCATCCCCCATGGCATCAGGAAACTCGAGGTGGAGTTCGCACTCCTCACCTATGCCAACACGAAGCAAAACAAATATGCCTACAAACTAGAGGGCTACCACGACCAATGGCAATACGTCAATAGCGACATCAGGAGAGCCACCTTCCAAAACCTCCCACCAGACTCCTACCAACTACGGGTGAAAGCCATCGACAACAACGGCAAGTGGGAAGAACTCCCCTATGCCATCACCATCAAGGTCCTCCCGCCATGGTACGCCACATGGTGGGCATACTTCCTGTATGTCGTCCTCATACTCGCCTTCGTCCTCCTTGCCATGAAGTGGTACAAGAACTACCTCAAGACAAAGAACAAACTCCAGATGCAGGTCATCTTCACCAATATCACCCATGAACTCTTGACACCGCTCACCGTCATGCTCGCCATCATCGATGACTTGCGACAGAAAGCACCAAGTCATGAGTCCAACTACCAAATCATGCAAAACAGCATCCGTCGTGTCACGCTCCTCCTCAGGGAAATCCTTGAGGTGAGGAAAGCACAGGCTGGACAGCTCAAGCTCCTCGTCACCGAGGGAGACCTCGCGCACTTCCTCCGCAATATCACCGATAACCTGAAGCCCATGACCCACCTCCATCATGTCAACCTCACCACCCATATCCCTGACGGTGAGATACGGGGGTGGTTTGATACGGACAAGATGGACAAGATCATCAGCAACCTCCTTTCCAACGCGTTCAAGTATAATAAGGAACAAGGAGAAGTCTGCGTCTCCCTCCATACTCATGACTCCCAAGCCGTCATCACCATCTCCGACACGGGCATCGGCATCCCCCTCGACAAACAAAGGAAACTCTATACCCGGTTCCTAGATGGTGACTACCGCAAGAAAGGAACCACGGGCACGGGCATCGGTCTCTCCCTCACCCTCGACCTCGTCAAACTCCACCATGGGGAAATAGACTGTCAGTCGCAAAAGGGAAAGGGTACTACCTTCACCATCACCATCCCACTCGACAAGGATAAATACCTCCCTGAAGAGATTGACGACACCCAACAACCCTGCATCATCGATCAACAACTCATCGATAGAATAAAAGAGGAAGAGGAAATGGCTGTTGACAAGAAAGGGAACAACCAAATCCCCGAAAGTCTGACGGCAACAAACAAGAAAGCAACGGAAGATGCCTCCGAGCCTTATCACGTACTCCTCGTGGAAGACAACGAGCAACTCCTACAGACCATGGCACAAACCCTCCGGAAGCGATACCATGTGCTCACCGCCAAGAACGGCAGACAAGCTCTCAACACTATCACCAAGGAACCTCTCGATGTCGTCGTCAGCGATGTCATGATGCCGGAGATGGATGGCATACAACTCACCCACCACGTCAAGCAAGACCCCAACTACAAACAACTGCCCATCATCCTCCTCACGGTCCTCACCAGTGAGGAAGACAGAGACAAGGCCTACGACAGCGGAGCCGATGAGTATATCATGAAACCCTTCAGGATGGATAGTCTGCAACGACGTATCGACAATATCATCCTCAACCGACAGAGAATCAAGGAGCGTTTCATCGCCCAGACCGAATTCAACATCAAGGAACAACACTACAGTTCCCCTGACGAACTCTTCATACGCAAGGCCATCGACAACGTCAGGAAACATCTCGACGACCCCGACTACGACCGCAACCGGTTCGCCACTGACATGTGCGTGAGCGGAAGCACACTCTACAACAAACTCCGAGCACTCACGGGTCAAAACATCGTGGGTTTCATCAGCAGCATCCGACTCAAGGAGGCTTACCGCATCTTGCAGAAAAACCCCAACACGCCCATCAACGAACTCGCCACCATGGTGGGGTTCAATACCCCGAAGTACTTCTCCAAGTGCTTCAAGAAGGAATTCGGATTCCTGCCCAGTGACTTCAACGATCAACCCATGAAGTCTGCCCCCGACGACAACGACCATCATCACAAGTAATCCCCCATGAGAGTACTCAACATCAACACCAGTGAGAAGACGGGAGATCACAAAGAATCTCAAACTATTAAGTTTTTTTTATATACCATGATTTTTATGTATCTTTGCAGTAACGAAACTCAGAAATCAGGGTTACCACAAATTATCTAAAAGACATTAGAAAATATAGAGGAAGTTCATGGTAGTCGCAAATGGTGTAATCTGCCTATAGTCCCCTAATTTGAAATATTTTTAAAGATATGGCGGAAAAGAAAGAATTTACAGAGAATAGAAAGAAAGTAACATTAGTTGACCTTTTTGCGGGGGCAGGAGGTATTAGTGAAGGATTCTTGCAAGCTTATACGGATTCCAAGTATTACGATTTCCTTGTTGCTTCAGACATCAACGAGAACTGTGAACTAACCCATCATGTAAGATACAATTTACAATTAGGTCTCCCTTTGAAGTTTCTTAGGCAGGATATCATGGAAGATTCCTTTGTTGACAACCTCATAAAGATTATTGGCAATCAGGACGTAGATGTTGTGACAGGCGGGCCAAGTTGCCAGTCTTTCAGCCTCTCTGGACGAAGAAAGAAATTTGATAAACGAGATGATCTTTTCGTACATTACCTGAAGGTTATCAGAGCTCTAAAACCAAAGTATTTTGTAATGGAGAATGTCAAAGGAATCCTTACCAAGGAACAAGGGAAGGTTAAACAACGCATTCTCCGTGAAATACGATCGATACTTGACGATACGCAAATAGCACTTCTTGAAGAGTTCGTCAAGAAATCATATCAAAAGGATGAACCCTTTAAATACAATTGTATCCTCGACAAAATACGTCTTGAGACGGTAGAACCGCAATATAAGAAAAAAGCTGCAGAGGAGTACTTCCTAATACTTGAGAACCAATTCAAGAATATCACAAGGGACATTGAGTACAAAACAAGCAAGAGCAATAAAGATATAAATACCATTCGTCATGGGTTACGGATGCTACGCCAAGCAGATCTTCGCAACAGCATCAAAACCCAAATCATTGCACTTAAAACAAAAACCGATGTGGACAATGATTTTTATGGAGAATCGATGAATGATTTTATAGAAACCATCTCCGACAGTGCAATAATGGAAATGATGGAGGGTTCCTTAGAGAGTATAAAAGGGTTGGTAACGGACACGAAAAACATAGATCTCCTAAAGAAATCCCTGTCACTTTATGTGATGTCGATGGATGAGGTATTATCCCTTATAGCTTTGGACATGAAAGGGACTCCCGCAGAGAAAGAATTCGACTATGTTCTTTCACAGGTCAGGTTATATAATATAGATGAACCACACACATTACTTTCCGCTGATTATGGCGTTCCCCAAAATCGCGAACGAGTAATCTTCATTGGATGTCGCCGAGATCAGAAACTCATAACAGGCATCCCCGCAACCGTAACTTCCAAGGAGAAGGTAACAGTATATGAAGCTCTATGGGATTTAGACATGATAAATGGAGGAGAGACCGTGACAGGATACCGAGATGTTCACGCCATAAAAGAGTACGCTCCATTGCTTATAAAGCGTTTGTGCGACGGAAAGCCTTGTGAAGAAGGAAAGCTATATAGTGAATGGCAGAAAGAAGGACATCTGTCTCATCGCTTTACTTTTGATATTCCAAACACTTACGTCAGGAGTGAGAACGACCTGAAAATTCCCAAGAATCAGCTGCACTATACCCTCAATAATCATCAGACAAGTGCCCAAAATGACAAAGTAAGGGCTAGGTTAAAGATGATTGCGGACATGGGAGAATTAAATGAAGAAACAAGACTAAAACTTAAGGAAGCTGGACTTGGAACAGACAAAAGAAATTATACAGTGCTGAATCCGGAAGGACAAAGCCCAACAGTAGTTACGATGCCTGACGACTTCATTCATTACTCTGCCTTTCGTGCCATGACTGTTAGAGAAATGGCTCGGCTTCAATCGTTTGACGATTCTTTCGTCTTTCAAGGGAAACGTCAGACTGGAGGAGAAAAACGTAAAGAGGAGATACCGCAATACACTCTGGTTGGCAATGCTGTACCGCCTTTGATGGCAAGAGCAATCGCCAATGAGATATTAAACAACATAAAATAGTATCGTCGCCAATGATACACATGAGGAGATTCACTCCATTTGAAGAAAAGAACTTTGAGTTCTTAACTCAGAAAAGTATAGAGTTTACACTTGTCCAGGTCACTACTACTGGTCTTGACAAGAGTATTTTGGATGCAACCGCCCCCATACGTCAATATTTTAAAGACCAAGGCGTGCATAATTTTGACATGCAAAAACAAGGTCAAGAAAACAAAAGGCTTGTTCCTACCATGATTTTGGATGAGACTAACCAATATCCAACGCAAACATCACTTTATCGTCCCGTGACCAAGAAAGGCGATCCCCGGATGTGGCCATACAAATTGAAAGACCATTGCAGCCAGAACAACATTTTTGCTATTATTTGTTTTGATGGGGTAATTTACATCATCAACGCCACATCTGTTGACATGGCGAAAGCCTGCAAGTCCGCAATACTAACACCTATCAAGGATTTTATAGATGCTGTTAACAAAAGGGCAATGAGTGCTTCAACGGAGCTGGCAAATTTACTACAAGATATGGCACAAGAGTGGCATCCTGCAGATGTTACGGCTGACACTGGCATTGGCAGAAGCATTGAAACACTTTTAGGCATTGACATGAACTGTTCAAAGTTGCCTGACTACAAGGGAATAGAGATTAAGAGTTATAGAGAGAAACGACCCAGCATCCGCGGAACACTATTTACTCAAGTGCCAAATTGGAAAATGAGCGCTCTTAAATCTGCCAAGGAGATTGTACAAAGATATGGTTACCTAAGTGGAGGAATTCTTACATATCAAAACACATTACGAAGCCCTTCACCTAACTCTCAGAGTCTTGCGCTTACCCTTTACCAATTAGAACGTATACTCGCTATAGAAGAAAAGAAAATAAACGTAACGAAGAAAGGCGTGAAAATTTTCCCGAAGGTGGCAGATGTTGCTGTCTGGCAACTTGAAACTCTGCACAATCGCCTACTGGAGAAACATCATGAAACTTTTTGGGTTGAAGTGGAATCCAAGATTGCAAACGGCAAGGAATTGTTTCGTCCCATCATGGCAGAGCATACAAAAAATCCAATCGTGTCCCAATTTGACAATCTGCTTGATATAGGCTATATAACTGTTGACCTTTTGTTATGTCGTCCGAGTGGTCATGGCGACACGGTGTCCTTCAAGATAAAGAAAAGGGCTATGCCTATGTTGTTCCCTGAAAGTGGACATATCAACTTACAAAGGGCAAAAGACATTTCTTAACGGAAACTATTTAACAAATCCCCCATGAGAGTACTCATCATCAACACCAGTGAGAAGACGGGAGGCGCGGCTGTCGCCGCCAATCGTCTCAAGGACGCCCTCAACAACAATGGCGTCAAGGCAAAGATGCTCGTAAGAGACAAGCTCACCGATGACATCACCGTCGCCCAACTGCCTCGTTCTCCCTTGCTCCGATGGCACTTCCTCCGCGAGCGACTGCGCATTCTCCTCCACCTGCGCCTCTCGAAGAAACACCTCTGGGAGATAGACACGGCCACCGACGGCACTGACATCACCTCCCTCCCCGAATTCCAGGAAGCCGACGTCATCCACCTCTCGTGGGTCAACCAAGGCATGCTCTCACTCAAGGCACTCAGGAAAATCATCAAGAGCGGAAAACCCGTCATCTGGACGATGCACGACCTTTGGTCTGCCACAGGCATCTGCCATTACACCCGGGGATGTGATAACTTCCTCACGGGATGCGGACAGTGCCCACTCCTGCCAAACAACGGCAACGCGCATGACCTCTCCGCCCGTATCTGGAAAAGGAAACAGGAGACCTATGGAGACTACCCGATATCCTTCGTCGCCTGTAGCAAATGGCTCGAGAAAGAGGCGAAGAGAAGTCCACTCCTCGCGGGGAAACCCATCACCTCCATCCCCAACCCCATTAACACCCGTCTCTACCGGAAGACCCACCAAGCGGAAGCTCGCTCTCATTGTGACCTCCCCCTTGACAAACGACTCATCCTCTTCGTCTCCCAACGTGTCACTGACCAGCGGAAAGGCATCTCCTTCCTCATCGACGCCATCAACAAGATGGTCGCCAACCACCCTGAGACAAAACAAGATACTGGCATCATCATCTTGGGTGGGCACGCCCAGGAAGTCACCCAAAGCCTTCCCCTCCCCACCTACCCCCTAGGGTACATTAGCGACGAAAGGAAGATCGTCGATGTCTATAATGCCGCTGATGTCTTCGTCCTCCCATCCCTGGAAGACAACCTTCCCAACACCATCATGGAAGCCATGGCCTGTGGACTCCCCTGCGTAGGCTTCAACGTGGGAGGCATCCCTGAGATGATAGACCACATGGAAAACGGATACGTCGCTCAATACAAGGACGCCGATGACCTTGCCCAAGGCTTGCGATGGGCACTCAACGAAGTTGACCACGAGGAGCTCTCCCGTCTGGCTCTCCACAAGGTTGTCACCAACTACTCCCAACAAACCGTGGCAGTCAGGTATATCGACATCTACCAACAAGCCCTTAATCACCACCGTCAACACCCATGATAACCTTCTCCGTCGTCACCTGTACCTACAATTGTCAGGAGACACTGTCACAAACCCTTGACAGTGTCCGTCATCAAACCTACCCCCATATACAACACCTCATCATCGACGGGGCTTCCAAGGACGAGACGCTCAGTATCGCGAGACAATACCAACAACAATCAACCAACGACAAAACCCACCATCAAGTCATCATCCACTCTGAACCCGATGATGGTCTCTATCATGCCATGAACAAGGCACTCACCTTGGCCACTGGACAATACCTCGTTTTCCTCAACGCCGGTGATACTTTCCCTACAGTCGAGACCTTACAGATGGTGGCGGCAAAAGTAAACGAAACCGAAACACTCCCCGCCGTACTTTATGGTGACACCGACATCGTTGACCAAGACGGGCACTTCGTTCGCCATCGTAGGTTGAGTCCGCCCAAACAACTCACGTGGCGCTCCTTCCGCAAGGGCATGTTGGTTTGCCACCAGAGTTTCTACGCCCTCACCGAAATAGTTCGTTCCGTGAATTACGACACCCACTACCGCTATTCCGCTGACGTGGATTGGTGCATACGGGTGATGAAAGAGGCTGAGCGGCGCAACCTGCCTCTCAAGAACATGAACTGCGTCCTGACCAACTACCTCGACGGGGGCATGAGCATCAAGTACCACCGTTCTTCGCTCAAGGAACGATTTCAAGTGATGCGCAAACACTATGGTGTCATCGACACGACACTCATGCACGCATGGTTTATCATTCGCTCCATTTGTAAGCGATAATCCTCCCAACCACAACACTCTCGCTTGACAAACCGCATGAAAGCCGGAACAAAACGGTTTTCATGCATGTTGGTTTTATATTCCACGTCGTGGTATATACATTCCACGTCGTGAAACGTACATTCCACGACGTGGAATGTATATACCACGACGTGGAATGTAGTTTGCTAGTAAGAGCAATCGGTTTGTAAGACGACTTATTTCGGTTTGGTAAGCAGGATAATAGGATATGCGTCTTCCTTAGAAGAAACGAAGTTATGGGAAATCCCATCTCCTTTCAAGACATAGAAAGAAGTCATACCCTTCATTAAAAGAAACAACGTTACGTGAATCGCGTCAAGTAATGATCATGTATAACCAACTCTTCAACGAATAGGAAGGCGAGGGTGCGCAAGCTCGCAAGGGGAACAAAAAAAGCGGAGTCCAACTGTTGTTGACCTCCGCAAACAAGGATAATATCTAGCACGACCGCAGTCGTAACTTCTCAGTTTTAGGAATAACGTATAATCTGCCCCGGCGTGAGCACCTTATCCTTCTTGTAACCATTCAAGCGGCAAATCTGCTCCACGGTAACGCCACGCTTCTTGGCGATAGAAGTAAGCGTCTCCCCATACTTCACCTTGTGGTAGAGTTTCTCTCCACTTGTGGTGTCGCTTTGTTGAGCCGTCTCGG
>X288_Common_Brushtail__coassemble_92_pt1 | contig 13125 bp, 13 predicted proteins | sample X288_Common_Brushtail__metabat2_high_PE_006 | metagenome-assembled genome bin X288_Common_Brushtail
GTGATAAACTCCTATATTAATTTAATTACAGAAATTATGAACAAGACCGAATTGATTAACAAGATTGCTGATGGCGCAGGCTTGAGCAAGTCTGACGCGAAGAAAGCCCTCGAGGTTACTGTAGACAGCATTAAAAAAGCGCTCATCGCTGGTGAAAAGATCCAACTTATTGGCTTCGGCACTTTCGCTGTAGCCGAGCGTCCTGCTCGTGAGGGCATTAACCCCGCCACAAAGGAGAAGATTCAAATCCCCGCCAAGAAAGTGGCTAAGTTTAAGGCTGGCGCTGAACTCACTGACGCAATCAACTAAGCAAGGCAATGATTGTTAAGTATAAAGTGCGATTCTTACGAATCGCCCTTTTTGCATGCTTGATAAAGTCGTGTCAAGAAGGTTGCTTGCCAATATAAGCCAAGATACCGCCGTCCACATAAAGGACATGACCATTCACGGCATCAGAAGCCTTTGATGCGAGGAACACGGCAGGACCACCCAACTCCGATGGGTCAAGCCAACGTCCAGCGGGAGTCTTGGCACATATGAAGCTATCAAATGGATGACGGCTGCCATCAGGTTGACGCTCACGAAGTGGAGCCGTTTGAGGAGTGGCGATATAGCCAGGACCGATACCGTTACACTGGATATTGTACTCACCATACTCAGAGCAAATGTTCCTCGTCAACATTTTCAAACCACCCTTGGCGGCAGCATAAGCGGAGACGGTCTCACGTCCCAGTTCACTCATCATGGAGCAGATGTTGATGATCTTACCCTCACGACGCTCCATCATCTCGGGAAGCACCGCGGAAGAACAGATGAACGGTCCGACCAAGTCAATGTCGATGACCTGCTGGAACTCCGCACGCTTCATCTCATGCATTGGGATACGCTTGATGATGCCGGCGTTATTAACCAAGATGTCGATTTGTCCCACTTCCTCATGAATCTTATCGACAAGAACCTTTACGTCATCTTCCTTCGTCACGTCACAAACATAACCATGCACGTTCTCGATGCCTGCCTCACGATAATTAGCGTAACCACGTTCCAAGGCAGCGGCGTTGATGTCGTTGAAGATGATGTTCTTTATCCCTGCGGCCACAAAAGCCTTGGCGATATTAAAACCAATACCGTAAGAAGCGCCAGTGATCCACGCGTTCTTACCTTCCAAAGAAAAATCTTTTAAGCTTTCCATAATTAATAATTGTTATTGGGTTAAATTCTTTAGTTATCTCAAGTCAGTGATTTCAAAGAAATCCTGATCACCATAATCGAGGTTCTCGCCTCCCATTCCCCATATGAAAGTATAATTGTGAGTGGCAGCAGCGGAATGGATGCTCCATTCTGGGGACAGCACCGCTTGGTCGCCTTTCATCCAAATATGGCGAGTCTCGTGCGGTTCTCCCATGAAATGGCACACCGCTTGTCCTTCGGGCACCTCGAAATAAAAGTATGCCTCCATCCGACGACTGTGTATGTGCGCAGGCATGGTATTCCACACACTGCCAGTATTAAGTTCGGTCATGCCCATCTGCAACTGACAAGTGGGCAGGACTTGGTTGACGATCATCTTGTTGATGGTGCGCTCGTTGGACATCTCCAACGAACCCATGTGCACGGAGATGGCATCGCCACGGGTAATCTTCCTGCAAGGATATGCTTGATGGGCCGTCGTGCTGTTGAAATACAATTTCGCTGGATGAGCGGCATCCTTACTGATGAAGCAGACATCACGATCACCTGAACCCACATACAATGCCTCCTTGAACGCGAGTTCGAAGACTTCATCCCCAACACGCACCTCCGCAGAGCCTCCACCTACATGATAGATCCCTATTTCCCTGCGAGTGGTGAAAAAAGGAGCCTTCAAGGGGTCGATGGCTTCCAGCTTCAAGGTCTCCTTGCAAGGCATGGCACCTCCTACCACCATCCTGTCATACATGGAATACACCATGTTCACCTCGTCGGGGACAAACAGGGTCTCTATCAGGAAGTCCTTACGCAACCTTTCTGTATCATAGTTCTTGGCATCCGTCGGATGGGCGGCATATCTCAGTTGGTAATTGGTCTTCATGCTTTTTTTGACGTTTTAGTTGTGGCAAAGATACGAAAAAAAATCATACCTTGTCCCAAAAGATTTATTTCTTTTCGCGAGAATACTTAAAAAATGAAAAAAGCGCAAATGAATCACCTCATTTACGCTCTTCGTAAGTTGTCCCAGGCGGATTCGAACCACCACTGACAGAACCAAAACCTGTAGTGCTACCATTACACCATAGGACAATTTCGGCTGCAAAGGTACTGTTTTTTTTACGTGTCGCCAAATTTTTAGTCAAAAATTTGAGATATTTCTTTTCTTCTTCGACTATTTTACCGTTATCAGGTAATAGTTTTTCTTTCCTCGTTGTACCAAGAGATACTTCCCGTCTATCAGATCCTCAGCGGTAACGAGTTGATCGAAAGCGACCATCTTCTCCTTATTCAGTGAGACACCGCCTCCCTTCACCAGTTTGCGCATCTCACTCTTGCTCGGGAAGATGTCCATCCCCTCTTGACAGAAAACATCCACGGCAGGCATGCCCAGTTTGTCACTATCCATCGTATAATGGGGCACGCCATCAAACACGTCCAACAGCGTAGCCTCGTCAAGACGTGCCAGACTGTCCTTCGTCGCCTTTCCGAAAAGGATATTGGAAGCCTCGACGGCCATGTTCAGGTCCTCTTGGGAATGCACCATGATGGTCACCTCTTCCGCCAATCTCTTTTGGAGCAAGCGCCTGCCTGGGTCTTGTTGATGCTCTTCCACCAAGTTGCCAATGGTTTCTTGGTCCAAGCTCGTGAATATCTTGATGTATTTCTCGGCGTCCTCATCACTGACATTCAACCAGAACTGGTAAAAGGCATAAGGGGTGGTACGGTTACGGTCGAGCCATATATTGCCACTTTCCGTCTTGCCGAACTTCTTCCCGTCAGCTTTCGTGATGAGAGGACAAGTAAGGCAGAAGGCCTCATTCTCACCACCGAGCGTACGACGGATGAGTTCCGTGCCCGTCGTCATGTTGCCCCATTGATCGTTTCCTCCCAACTGCAACTTAACTCCACGGTTCTGGTAAAGATACAGGAAGTCATAGCCTTGCAACAACTGATAGGTAAACTCCGTGAAAGAAAGACCATACCGCGCCTCACCATTAAGGCGTTTCTGCACGCTGTCCTTCGCCATCATGTAGTTGACGGTAATATGCTTACCCACCACGCGCGCGAAATCGAGGAAGGAGAAATCCTTCATCCAGTCATAGTTGTTTACCATCTCTGCCTTGTTGGGAGCATCCGTCTCAAAGTCCAGAAACTTCGCCACCTGTGCCTTGATGGCCTCTTGATTATGGTATAGGGTATCGGAATCCAACAGGTTTCGCTCCTGACTCTTGCCCGACGGGTCACCTATCATGCCCGTAGCTCCCCCAACGAGGATATACGGTTTGTGCCCACAATGTTGCAAGTGACGCAACATCATGATTCCACAGAGATGTCCGATATGCAAGGAATCGGCGGTGGGATCAGTGCCGAGATATGCCGAAACCATCTCTTTCTGCAAGAGTTCCTCGGTACCTGGCATCATCTGTGCCAACATACCGCGCCATTTCACCTCTTCTACAAAATTCTTTGTCATCGTTACACTATCTTGTTATTTTGATTTTGTTCCTATATATATAATGTATAAAAGTCATGGGACGGGGTCGTAACCCGAACCTCCCCAAGGATTGCAACGCAGGATGCGCCATATCGACAAGGCGAGTCCCTTGATGGGACCGTACTTTACAAGTGCCTGCCTCGCGTATTCCGAGCAAGTGGGAGAAAACCTGCATGAGGGTGGCGTAAGGGGGGAGATGCATTTCTGGTAAAACCTTATCGGTTGCAATAACACCCACGTGATGGCTTTCGACAAACCGTGGAGAATGCTCATGACCTCTCCGCCAGTTTTTGCAAGAGCCTCACCATGCGCTGTTCGACATAGGGGGTATCATGCAATTTGTCATCCAACCATATAAATGCCAACAGCAACGCTGCCGTCGGCTTTCTCTCCAAGGAAGCGAGCAACAAATGTTTGTGCTTACGATACGACTCCCTGACTTGCCGCTTCACCCTGTTACGGTCTACCGCATGCTTGAAATGTCGTTTCGACACACTCACCAATATCCTCACCCTCGGCACATCCACTTCCCTTTCCATGTCAAGGCATACCACCCTCAGGGGGAAAACGGTCATCGAACTCGCACCACCCCCACAGAAGAGTCTGTCAATAAGCTTGCGTCCATGTATCCGCTCCCCTTTCGACAGGGTATATGCGCCTTCACCCACCATGGTCGGTCACTATCCCTCTTGGAGTTTCAGGAAATTCCTCAAGGCACTCGTCATCGAGGGAAACTTCTCCGAAGGAGCCTGCAAGTCAAGTCTCAAGTTCTCCTCCACCACGGTCTTCGCCGTAGCGGGACCGAAAGCGGCTATGGCCACGTCACCTTGTTGGAAGTCGGGAATGTTCTTGCGGAGTGCCTTCACGCCAGTAGGACTGAAGAGTACCAGCATGTCATAACTGAAGTTCTTCACCTCCTCCGAGGTGAAGTCATTGCTTATCGTACGATACATCACGCATTCCTTGTGTTGTAGGTTCCTCTCTTCAAGTTTCTGCGCGATATCGTCATTGTGTACGCTGCTCAGGGGTATCAAGTATTTCTCATTCTTGTGCTTCACCATCATGGGCAACAGTCCGTCTATCTTTCCCGTTGTACCGAAGAACACCTTGCGCTTGCGGTACTGGACGTACTTTTGGATGTATAAGGCCACGCTCTCGATGACACAGAAATACTTCATGCTCTCTGGTATCACGACACGAAGTTCCTTTGCCAACTTAAAATAATTGTCGATGGCAAGCCTGGAGGTGAACACCACTGCCGTGTAATCAAGCAGGTTCACCTTCTGTTGACGAAATTCCTTGCTCGACAGACCTTCCACCTTAAAGAACGGGCGAAAGACGCATTCCACTCCCAATTCACGCTCCAAGTCATAATAGGGCGACTTCTCACTTGTGGGCTTTGGCTGAGAGACCAATATTTTCTTTATCATCGTGACTAAAAATTTATTTCCATATAATGACTTACCATGTCCAGGATTCCCATTAGCGCTAGCAACGGCATCACTTCAAGGGCGCAAAAGTACAAAATAATTTGCAGAAAAACACCTTTTTTCTTGAAAAAGATACTTTTATACCTATAAAGTGATGACATTTTGACAAAAAACACCAAGATTAACGTGTATATTTGAATCGATTGCGTGGAGATAAAAGAATAGGCTGTCAACATGATGGCGGGAAACAAGAGGACACCTTCTAATGACACGAGGAAGAGATAGGACTTCATCCATTGTTCATTGTCTCTCTTGTCGAAAAAGACCGCGCCTATCATCGCGTACAACAAGAATTTCAGTGCGAAATAGCACACCATTATCCCCACATACATTCCTATCACCCAATATTCGGGTATCGTGAAGAAACTCTCGTGGGAGACATGGAAACACAAGAAACAGTCTATCGCCAACATCAAACATGTCACCAACACGAGAAACAGTTGATGACGGAATTCCTCTGAGGTCTCCGCCAATGGAACCAGTCTGTTTCCCCCAACCAAGGAGAACCGTCGCACTTGTTGACTTATCACGTGACGCAATCTGGAGATCGCCAAGACAGACAGGAAGAAACTCAGGATCAAGATGCTCGAGATGAGACTGTCGCCAGCGATGCTATAAGGAACGGGGTCGCCAGCCACACCCCTTCTTCCTCCCCTAAGCTCGGGATGGAACATGGAGTCTTTGGCAAAAAAGGACTCCTTATAATATAGGACTGGCAACTCTGCTTCCACACCACCAGCTGGCGAATGTCCTGGCATGTGCAAGGTGTCGGGTCTTTCACTCCAGTGAGTGATAGGCTCCGGCTTGATATTTGCCCTTATGGCGGAATCTTGTTGGGCAGGTGTCGCGTCCTCAGGCAAACGCTCCAGAACCTGCCTTGGCGTCAATTTCAAGTCATGTCCTGACGAAGATTGCACGGGAGCGACTGTCGTCTGTATCTCTATGCTATCTGCCTGGGATGCCATTTAGAAAAGTCCGAACGCCTTCTTGAAAGTCTCCACCAAGTCCAGTCTCTCCCACGTGAACAATTCCACGTCCATGGTCTTCGTCTCATGGTAAAAACTCGTGAACGTCTTGCTCACCACCTTGTTCTCACGACCCATATGACCGTAAGCGGCTGTCTCCAAGTACATGGGTTGGCGCAATTTCAACCTTCTTTCTATGGCTTTCGGGCGCAGGTCATATAACTTCTGTATCTCCCTCGCTATCTCACCATCCGTCATCGACACATGACCGCGACCATAGGTGTTCACGTAGACACTCACGGGCTCTGCCTTCCCGATGGCATAGCTTACCTGCACCAACACCTCATCGGACACGCCAGCGGCAACCATGTTCTTGGCGATATGGCGAGCGGCATAAGCCGCCGAACGGTCCACCTTGCTGGAATCTTTCCCCGAGAAAGCTCCTCCGCCATGAGCGCCCTTGCCACCATAGGTATCCACGATAACCTTCCTGCCGGTGAGTCCAGTGTCACCGTGAGGTCCCCCTATCACGAACTTCCCCGTGGGATTCACCAAGTAATTGATTTCACCATGAAAAAGGGCGAGCACCTTCTCACTCAGACGTCCTTTCACACGTGGCATGAGGATTTTCTCCACGTCTTCCCGGATCGTCGCCAACATGGCGGCATCATCATCCGACCCGTCTGCCTTCTTGATGAAGTCATCGTGCTGTGTCGACACCACGATGGTATGAATGCGTATCGGCACGTTGTCGTCCCCATACTCCACGGTCACCTGGCACTTCGCGTCAGGGCGCAGGTAAGTCATCACCTTTCCCTCCTTGCGAATGGCGGCAAGCTCACGCATGATGGCATGCGCCAAGTCGAGGGGGACAGGCATGTAATTGGCGGTCTCGTTGATGGCATAACCAAACATCATGCCTTGGTCACCAGCCCCTTGCTCATCGTCTTGTCCTCGGTCTACGCCCCTGCTGATGTCCCCGCTCTGCTCATGGATGGCGGTCATGATACCGCATGACTTGCTGTCAAACTGGTATTCCGCTTTCGTGTAGCCTATCTTCTCGATGGTGCGACGGGCAACCGTCTGCAAGTCCACGTATGCTTCTGAATGCACCTCTCCCATGATAACCACCTGTCCAGTGGTGCAGAACGTCTCTATGGCACAGCGAGCATACTCGTCATAAGCAAGGAATTGATCCAAGAGGGCGTCGGATATCTGGTCGCAAATCTTGTCAGGATGGCCTTCAGACACGGATTCAGATGTAAACAAATATGGCATTTCTTTCCTTTTTGGTCGCGAAATTAGGCATTTATTTTCACCCCACCAATAATTTTCCGCAATTTCACCAATTATGAGTACGCTTTCGTCAGGTTGACTTTTTCTGGTTTCTAGGATGGTGTTCCAAGATTTCCTTGCGCAGGTCAGAGGTCTCCAAATGCGTGTATATCTCCGTGGTACCTATGTCCTCATGCCCCAGCATTGCCTGAATGGCTCGCAAGTCGGCTCCTCCCTTCAACAATGCCGTGGCGAAGGAATGGCGAAGCGTATGGGGAGAGATCACTTTCTGGATGCCTGCCGCCTGGGCTTGTCTCTTTACCATGATAAGCACCATCACGCGCGTGAGGTGGGCACCTCGACGGTTCAGGAACACGTAATCCTCCTCTCCTGGTTTTATGCGCATCCTTCCCCTGTCCATAAACCAATAACTGAGTTCCTTTATCGCGTTACCGGAAATGGGAACCAACCTTTCCTTGTTGCCTTTCCCGACGACTCTCACGAACTTCTCGTCGAGGAACAGGTCGCTGAGTTTCAGGTTCACGAGTTCCGATACCCTCAAACCACAAGAGAACAGCACTTCTATGATGGCCTTGTTTCTCTGTCCTTCCCATTTGCTAAGGTCGATGCTGTTTTCCAACATGTCCACCTCCTCAGTAGAGAGGTATTCGGGCAAGTGCTCGCCTATATTGGGGAAAGGCAACAGTTCCGTGGGGTCATCCTTGACATAGCCATCCAACTGCAGGTACCTGTAGAACGAGCGCACCCCACTCAGCACACGGGCTTGCGAACGAACTCCCACGCTGTCGTGCAACGAGGAAGCGAAGTTTTCCAAGTCTGCCAGTTTCATGTCCACGTACCTGATGCCATGTTGGTGACAATAGGCGGTGAGGTAATCAAGATCATGTTGGTAGGCGAGCAACGTGTTGGTGGAGACATTGCGTCCCAACTTCAGGTATCTCTCGTATCGTTTCACCAATCTGCGCTCCTCGTCACTTCCCGTCGCTTTCTTTCCCTTTTCACTCATGGCCATACCATATATATAATGTATCTTCAAGGGGCAAATTTACGAAATCCCCGTGAGACCGCAAAAACATTTCTCTTCCTTTTCGCTTGTCATTCAGAAAAATATGCGTAACTTCGCGACATGTCAGCAAACAAGAACAGGCTATGAAAATACAGATTGTCAATGGACCCAACCTCAACCTGTTGGGCGTAAGGGAACCCGGTATTTACGGGAGCGACTCCTTCGAGAGTTACCTTCCGCAACTGAAGGCGAAGTATCCTGACGTGGAAATAGATTATTACCAGAGCAACATCGAGGGGGAACTCATCGACAAGATGCAACAGGTGGGGTTCTCGTGTGATGGCATCGTGCTCAACGCCGGGGCATATACCCATACCAGCGTGGCGTTGCACGACTGCATCCGCAGTTTGCCTTGTCCCGTGATAGAGGTACACATCTCCAACGTACACCAACGGGAGGAGTTCCGTCACCATTCCTTCATCTCCGCGGCTTGCCTGGGCGTGATATGCGGTTTTGGACTGACATCCTACGATCTGGCCATCGCTGGCATCTTATCGCGGAAGTAACCTCATGACATGACGGAGACGGAGACCATAGACCGCTATATAGAGAGCCACACCGCCCCAGAGGGAGACTACCTCTACCGTTTATGGCGTGCCACCAATATCCACACCATCCATGGAAGGATGGCCAGCGGACATGTCCAAGGCAGGCTGTTGAAAATGTTGGTGGAGATGGCAAGACCCATGAACGTCCTGGAGGTGGGGACGTTTAGTGGATACAGTGCCATCTGTCTCGCTGAGGGACTTCCCGAAGGAGGAAGAGTGTACACCTTTGAGATCAACGATGAGATGGAGGACTTCACCCGTCCATGGATAGAAAGCTCCGGGGTGGCGGACAGGATAGAATTCCGCATTGGTGACGCCATCAGGGAAGCTCCTCTCTTGGGCATCCTTTTCGACATGGTCTTCATCGACGGAGACAAAAGGACTTACGTAGAGACCTATGAGATGGCGTTGCGCGTCGTGCGTGCGGGTGGGTTCATCATCGTCGACAACACCCTTTGGGATGGACACGTAACAGACCCCGCTTATGATCACGATCAACAGACAAGGGGCATACGGGCTTTCAATGACCTCGTGGCAAGCGACCCTCGGGTAGAGACGGTCATCATCCCCTTACGGGATGGGTTGACCTTGTTGCGCAAGCTGTCTCCTTAATGACTATACCTCCACGACATGGAAAAACATATCATGACAACACTTCTCGCACTTGCGATGCCTATCATGGCAAGCGCGCAGGTCTCAGGACTAAACAAGCAATCGTTTGACCATTATTGGCAAGTTGAGTCTGAGGCTCCTGACTACCAAGTTTCATTCTCGGGAGACACCTGTGAGATCCTCTCCCCGAAAGGTCTCACTCTCTGGCGCAAGGAGAAGATGAAAGGGGATGTCACCATCGAATATGACGCCTGCGTCGTCGACGAGGGCAAGGATGGTGACCGCCTGAGCGACCTTAATTGTTTCTGGATGGCGACCGACCCCCAGTATCCTGACGACATCTTCGCGCGCGCTGAGTGGCGAGGTGGCATATTCTTGCGTTGCTACTCCTTGCGCTTGTATTACCTGGGGTATGGGGGCAACTACAACAAGACCTCACGCTTCCGACGTTATGATGGTGACGAGAGGGGCGTGGATGACATGGAGAAACGACCTGCCATCATCAAAGAGTATACTGACGAGGACCACCTGCTGAAACCCAACCATTGGTATCATATACGTATCACGGGCAGGGATGACAGGGTCCGCTATTATATCGACGGGAAACTGCTCGTGGACTATCGTGACGAGAACCCTCTCAAAGAGGGATGGTTTGGTTTCAGGACAACCTTGTCGCGAACGAGAATCACCAATTTCCACTATGTCCAAGGTGACGAGAACCAAGACGCTTGGGTAAGATGGATAGGGAGGACTCCCTCGGAGGTGAGCAACCAAACCTTTGGTGTTCCTTTCGCCAAAGGTGAGATGATGGACGTGGACCATCTCACGTTACGGACTGTCAACGGGACTGTCATCAACTCCGACGTGAATGTCACTGCTCAATGGCAGGACGGCAGTGTCAAGTGGGCAACCTTCTCCGCGGTGATTCCCGCTGGGACGGAGGCCTTGGTCGTGAAGAATGAAAAGAAGCGACGTGGCGTGAGGGAGTTGGAAGTCAACGAAAAGGGCTCGCAAATCACGATACGCACGGGGAAGGCATCGTTCTTTATTCCCAAACGCGGACCATACATCATGGATAGTTTGTTGTTGGGTGGCACGAAGATGTGTGACAAGGCGGAACTTGTCCTCTCCTTGCAAGGCACGACTGGCACTGACTGTCCGTCGCCCCGTCAACTCACCGCTTCCCTGACGAACGTCGAGGTGGAACAGGTGGGCAATGTCAGGGCGGTCGTCAAATTGGAAGGATGCATGGGGGAAGGGAAACAAACAGGCAGGTTCCCTTTCATCGTCAGGATGTACTTCTACGCGGGTAGCGAACAGGTGCGGATTACGCATACGTTTGTCTATGACGGTGACCAAGACGCGGATTTCATACGGGGACTCGGCTTGCGCTTTTCCGTTCCCTTGCGTGAGGAGGCATTCAACCGGCATGTCGCCTTTGCCACTGACGAGGGAGGGGTGTGGAGTGAACCCATACAACCTCTTACGGGCAGGATGAGCCTGGGTGACGTTTACCGTCAACAGGTAGAAGGACAACACGTCGAGATCGACAATGCCGACGAGCAAGCGAAATTCCTTGTGGAGCATTGGGCTTGCTGGGACGGTTACCGTCTGTCTCAGTTGACCGACAAGGGCTTCTCCATTCGCAAGAGGACGAGTGCCGACAACCCATGGATGGGGACATACACGGGGACACGGGCGACAGGATATGCCTTCGTGGGTGACACGCAAGGAGGACTGGGCGTGTGGTTGAAGGATTTCTGGCAAACCTATCCTTCCTCGTTTGAGATAAACCATGCCAGGGACGACGTGTCTGAGATGACCGTCTGGTTGTGGAGCCCGGAAGGTGAGGCGATGGACTTAAGGCACTACGACGATGTCGCCCACGACCTTAAGGCTAGCTATGAAGACGTGCAAGAAGGCATGAGCACGCCCTATGGCATTGCCCACACCAGCACCCTTTGTCTTTTGCCCGCGCCATACAAGGGAAAGGAATGGATCGCACGAACAGCACGGACGTTCAACGAGGACAGTCACCTCACTCCTACCCCGGAATACTTACACGCCAAGAAGGCTTTCGGGACATGGTCTCTTCCCGACAGGAGCAACCCTCAACGGGAAATGGTGGAGAACCGACTTGACAGCATCATGGACTTCTATGTCAATGCCGTGGAACAGTACCGTTGGTACGGGTTCTGGAACTATGGCGATATCATGCACGCCTATGACCACGAGCGCCACCAATGGCGATATGACATCGGTGGGTACGCTTGGGATAACACGGAACTCGCCACGCCGGAATGGTTGTGGTACACCTTCCTGAGGAGTGGTGACAAGGACGCTTGGCGCATGGCGGAGGCGATGACAAGGCACTGCAGCGAAACCGACGTATACCACCTCGGTGACTTCGCCGGACTTGGAAGTCGGCACAACGTGAGCCACTGGGGAGATGGGGCGAAAGAGGCGAGAATCTCACAAGCCGCCTTCAACCGCTTCTATTACTATCTTACGGGGGATGAGCGCACGGGAGACCTCATGAGGGAGGTGAAAGACGCTGACCAAATGCTCTATGGTATCGACCCCATGCGACTTGCCGAACCCCGTAGTGTCTACCCTTGTGAGGCTCCGGCACGCTTGCGCATCGGCCCTGATTGGTTGGCGTACGTGGGTAATTGGATGACGGAGTGGGAACGGACGGGCAATGAGAAGTACCGGGACAAAATCATCACCGGGATGGAAAGCATCGTCGCGCTGCCCCATGGTCTGTTTACTGGCAACAAGGCATTGGGATTTGATCCCGCGACAGGAGTGGTCTCGTATGACGGGGATACCGCTCGCGTGAACACCAATCACCTCATGACAATCATGGGCGGTTTTGAACTCATGAATGAATTGTTGATGATGGTGGATGTCCCTGACTTCGAGAAAGTGTGGTTGGAACACGCACGCACCTACCAGGAGATGGCAAGGAAGGTCAGCAAGAACAAGTTTCCCGTACGAAGACTGACGGCTTATGCCGCCTGGAAACTAGCCGACAAGGAATTGACCGACAAGGCTTGGCAACAGTTATGGGGCAGGATCGAACACGACAAGGTGCCACGATACAGACTGAATACCATCACTCCTCCACTCGTGCCTTCCACGGTGGACGAGTTTGAGGGCATGACTACCAACGACGCTGCCCTCTGGAGTCTCGACGCGATTTACATGCAGGAGGTCATCCCCCTCCCGTAGTCTCCCGTCTTTCATTGAATTTCTTTTAGGAATCCTGTCCCTCTGGCATCGGCTGACGTATCCCCCTACTCACTCCTTCGTTGAGTGTCACTTACGAGCCTTTTTCCCTTTCAAGGCTCCTCACGATTAAGAGAGGTGCCTTGTCGTTTCTGGATCATCATCGTTTCCTCCCCACTCACAAACTGGAATAGCTTCGCTAACAAACCATTTTTAGCCAACTAATTTTTAT
>X288_Common_Brushtail__coassemble_98_pt1 | contig 12914 bp, 8 predicted proteins | sample X288_Common_Brushtail__metabat2_high_PE_006 | metagenome-assembled genome bin X288_Common_Brushtail
GGATACAAGGATTGGTGGACGAAGGCGTATACCCCAACAAACTCTACTGATGGACATCAACATACTGACTGAGAAAGAAGCTGTTACCCTGAAAGAATGGATAGCAGCTTCTGAACATATTGTGATTTGCGCCCATAAGTCTCCTGATGGTGACGCCTTGGGTTCCTCGTTGGCTTGGAGGGAATACCTCTTCGGTCTTGGCAAGAACGCCATGGTGGTGATGCCTGATGCCTCTCCCGACTTCCTGCAATGGTTGCCAGGGTCGGAACGGGTGGTGCGCTATGACAAGAGGACTGAGTTGGCGAAGATAATCCTTGAGAAGGCTGACTTGATATTTTGCCTGGATTTCTGTAACCCCACAAGGGTGGAAACCATGCGGGACGCTTTGATGGCATCGCCTGCCCGTAAGGTGATTATCGACCACCACCTCAATCCCGGCAACGAGATGGACATGGTCATCTCTCACCCGAAGTTGTGCAGCACCTGTGAGCTCATCTTCCGCATCGTGTGGCAGCTGGGGGATTTCGGGAAGATGACGCGTAAGTGGGCGACATGCGTGTACTGTGGGATGATGACGGACACGGGGGGCTTTACTTATAACTCCAACGCCCCTGCCATCTTCTTTATCATCGGGGAGTTGTTGACGAAGCATATCGACAAGGACTTGATATATCGTAAGGTGTACAACAACTACAACGCCTCCGCCATTCGCTTGCGAGGGTATCTGATGGATAAGAAACTGGAGGTGTGGGACGACTTGCATGCCGCTTGTTTCTCCTTCACCCGTGAGGAGATGAAACGCTATCATTTCATCAAGGGCGACGTGGAAGGGCTTGTCAACCATCCCTTGCGTATCAAGAGGTTGAAATTGTCGGTCTCCTTGCGAGAGGACACCGATCAGGAGAAGTTGATATACGTCAGCTTGCGTTCCGTGGATGATTTCCCGTGCAATGAGATGGCGGAGAGGTTCTTCCATGGTGGTGGTCACCTCAACGCGGCGGGCGGAAAGTTGTTTTGTTCGATGGGGGAGGCGCAGAAAGCAGTATGGGAAGCGATAGAAGCCTACTCCGACAAGTTGAGAAGTTGACTCCGCCTTTGTCGCCAGGATTGTCAATTTGCAATAAAAGATAAATAATAATAAAAACATGATAGGCAGGCGAGTGAAATATTTTCTTTTTATTACCTTTGTGCCCGAATTGTAATGATTGACAAATGAAAAAACTTCTTTTGAGTATTTTAGTGATCTTGGGAATGGCCTCCATCGCCTCCTGCGATGATTCGGAGACGTACGCTGACCAACGCAAGAAGGAGCGTGACTCCATTAACTTGTACCTCAGGTACCATAACGTACAGGTGATATCGGAATCGCAGTTCGAGGAACGGTATGAGGCTTACCAGAACGATCCCACTGTAGTACTTACGGACACGGCTCTTAATGAGTTTGTGCTTTTCGACAATTCTGGTGTGTATATGCAAATCATCGACGTGGGATGTGGTGATGTCATCCAACATGGGGAGACGGTGGATGTCCTTTGTCGTTTTTATGAGTATAACCTCTTGACCAACGCCAATGGTGACTCCTTGCAGTTGTCGAACAATGTGTTGAGCTACTCCTACCTGGTGGACAAGATGTCAGTCACTAATAGTTATGGCACGTTTACCGCCTCGTTTGATACCAACCAAAGTCTGATGTACCTGGCTTACTACAGCGCCGCCGTGCCCAATGGTTGGTTGGTGCCACTTACGTATGTCAAGGTGGGGCGTCCGGAGAGTGACGACGATCGCATAGCGCATGTCATGCTTATCGTTCCTCACTCTGAGGGTACTTCCACGGCATCGTCGAGCGTCTATCCTTGTTTGTATGATCTCACGTATGAACGGGGCAGGTAACTCTTAAATTAAAAGAAAATTCTTCATGACACTTATCAAATCCATATCGGGTATCCGAGGTACTATCGGAGGATCAGCGGGTGACACGTTGAACCCTCTTGACATCGTGAGGTTTACCTCCGCTTACGCTACTTTCATCCATTGTGGTGGGAAGTCAGGGAGTGGCAAGATAGTCGTGGGCAGGGACGCACGTATCTCTGGAGACATGGTGCGCAGGGTGGTATGCGGTACACTCATGGGCATGGGCTATGACGTGATAGACATTGGTCTCGCCACCACGCCCACCACGGAACTTGCCGTTCGCATGTCGGGTGCTGACGGGGGTATCATCATCACCGCCAGTCATAACCCTCGTCATTGGAACGCATTGAAATTGCTTAACCATGAGGGGGAGTTTCTTACGGCCGCCGACGGACAAGAGGTGCTTGCCATCGCCGAACGTGAGGACTTTGCCTATGCGGATGTAGAACACATGGGGAAGTATCAGGAAGACGGGTCTTTCAACCAGCGTCACATCGATGCCGTACTGGCATTGAAGCTCGTGGATGTTGAGGCGATACGCCAAGCGAACTTCCACGTGGTAGTGGATGCCATCAACTCCGTGGGGGCAATCATCCTGCCTGGTTTGTTGGAGGCATTGGGTGTCTCCTATACTATCCTTAATGGAGAACCCAATGGTGATTTCGCCCATAACCCAGAACCTTTGGAGAAGAACCTCTTGGGTATCATGGGAGAGATGACCAAGGGTGGGTATGACTTGGGAATCGTCGTTGACCCCGACGTGGATAGGTTGGCGTTCATACAGGAAGACGGTAGCATGTTTGGCGAGGAATATACGTTGGTGGCGGTAGCCGACTACGTGTTGTCACATACCCCAGGCAATACCGTGAGCAACCTGAGTTCCACGAGAGCACTGCGTGACGTGACGGAACGACATGGAGGACAGTATGCGGCAGCGGCGGTAGGTGAGGTGAACGTCACTACCAAGATGAAGGAGGTCGGTGCCGTCATCGGTGGAGAAGGCAACGGTGGCGTGATTTATCCCGAAAGTCATTATGGACGTGATGCCTTGGTAGGCATCGCCCTCTTCCTCTCGTCCTTGGCGGAGAAGGGATGCAAGGTGGGTGAGTTGCGCAAATCCTTCCCCAATTATTTCATCGCCAAGAACCGTATCGACCTGACTCCTTCCACTGACGTGGATGCCATTCTCGGGAAGGTGAAGGAGATGTATCGTGACGAACAGGTGACGGACATTGACGGGGTGAAGATTGACTTCCCTGACAAATGGGTACACCTGCGCAAGAGCAATACCGAACCTATCATAAGGGTGTATAGTGAGGCAGCCTCCATGGAAGAGGCGGATGTCCTGGGCAAGAAACTCATGCAAGTGGTGTATGACATGCAGGGATGACGTAAAAGTGAATATCGTGCGCCGGCATTTCTGTCGGATAAAAATAAACGGGTGAACTGCAGGTATGGAAGAAACAGGATGACCCGATGCGTCGCAAGAGCAGGAAAGACTGCAGGTATGGAAGAGACAGAAAACTGTGAGCGACGCAAAACAAAAATCCCGCCTAAAAGGCGGGATTTCTTGTTTCCTTCTCAATTACTTTCTCAGACCGAGAGCCTTGATGATGTTGCGGTAGCGCTCGATGTCGCGGTCGTAAAGGTAATTGAGCAAAGCGCGGCGCTTTCCTACAAGCTGTGTCAAAGCACGTGTTGTAGTATAATCTTTACGGTTCTGCTTCACATGTTCCGTCAAATGAGCAATACGGTATGAGAACAATGCTATCTGGCTCTCAGGAGAACCAGTATCAGAGTTGGACTTTCCGTACTTGCTAAAGATCTCTTCTTTCTTTGCCTTGTCTAAATACATAGTTTTAAATTGATATAATATGAATTGAGCATTCTTAAAATGCGGTGCAAAGGTATAACTTTTACATGAAACCTGCAAACTAATCCAAACTTTTTTGTAATTTTGCACCGAAATTTTATGCTGATAAGGTAAATTCAAATGCAAGACATTAGGAACATCGCGATTATCGCGCATGTCGATCATGGAAAGACTACGTTGGTCGACAAGATGATGCTCGCTGGCAAACTTTTCCGTGAGGGGCAGGATAACAGTGGGGAGGTACTCGACTCCAATGACCTGGAGCGTGAAAGGGGTATCACCATCCTTTCCAAGAACGTTTCCATTACTTGGAAAGGGGTCAAGATAAATATCATCGATACACCGGGGCACTCTGATTTCGGGGGAGAGGTGGAGCGTGTGCTCAACATGGCGGACGGTTGCATCCTGTTGGTGGATGCCTTTGAGGGACCGATGCCACAAACTCGCTTCGTGCTGCAGAAGGCGTTGCAGATAGGGTTGAAGCCTATCGTCGTGGTAAACAAGGTGGATAAACCGAGTTGCCGTCCTGAGGAGGTCTACGAGATGGTGTTTGACTTGATGTGTGAGTTGAACGCCACGGAAGACCAGTTGGACTTCCCCGTGGTGTATGGTTCCGCCAAGAACGGATGGATGGCGGAAGACTGGAATACGCCTACGGACAACATTGATTACTTGCTTGACAAGATCGTGGAGGTGATTCCCGCTCCCAAGCAATTGGAGGGCACGCCGCAGTTGCTCATCACCTCTCTTGACTATAGCAACTATACGGGGCGCATCGCCGTGGGGCGTATCCACCGTGGCGTGTTGCGTGATGGCATGAACATAACGATATGCCACCGTGACGGTTCCCAGGAGAAGACGAAGATAAAGGAGTTGCATACTTTCGAGGGGATGCGACACGTGAAGATCGACCATATCGACGCAGGTGACATCTGTGCCGTCATCGGGTTGGAGCGTTTCGAGATAGGGGACACGATATGTGACTATGAGAACCCTGAGCCCTTGCCACCCATCGCCATCGATGAACCTACCATGAGCATGCTCTTCACGATCAACGACTCTCCTTTCTTCGGCAAGGAGGGAAAGTATTGTACCTCTCGTCATATCAGCGACCGACTTGACAAGGAGTTGGAGAAAAACCTTGCCTTGCGTGTGAATCCTTACGAGGGTACTACGGATAAGTGGGTAGTGAGTGGACGTGGCGTCCTTCACCTCTCCGTGCTCATCGAGACCATGAGGCGTGAGGGGTATGAGTTGCAGGTGGGTCAACCTCAGGTTATCTACAAGCAAATAGACGGGGAGAGGTGTGAACCCATAGAGGAACTGACCATCAACGTGCCCGAGGAGTTCGCCAGCAAGATGATAGACATGGTGACTCGCCGTAAGGGTGACTTGTTGGGGATGGAAACCCAAGGTGAAAGGGTGAACATAGAGTTTGAGATTCCTTCGAGGGGTATCATCGGGTTGCGCACGAACGTGTTGACTGCCTCACAGGGAGAAGCCATCATGGCGCATCGCTTCAAGGATTACCAACCTTTCAAGGGAGAGATAGAGCGTCGTACTAATGGTTCGATGATAGCGTTGGAGACGGGTACGGCTTATGCTTACTCCATTGACAAGTTACAAGACCGTGGCAAGTTCTTCATTGACCCTGGTGAGGAGGTCTACGCCGGGCAGGTAGTCGGGGAGCACGTGCATGACAATGACTTGGTGATCAACGTGACAAAGGCGAAACAGTTGACAAACGTCCGTGCCAGTGGTTCTGACGATAAGGCTCGCGTGATTCCCAAGACACAGATGAGTCTTGAGGAATGCCTGGAATACATCAAGAGTGATGAGTACGTGGAGGTGACTCCCAAGAGCATGCGCATGCGCAAGATAGTACTCAACCATCTGGAGAGAAAACGTATTAATAAGGAATAACAATGAGAATCCGCAGACTTATCATCGTACTTTTCGTCGTTGCTTGGGTAATTCCCATGGTGGCGCAACCTGAGGTGGGCACTTTCTCCTTGGTGCCGCGTCTGGGTGTGGACATCGCCAATATCTCTGGTGATCATGCTTACCAATATAATACGGTAGGTTCTTTCTCTTTGGAAGGAAAATACCGTTCTGACTTTACGGGTGGTTTGGAGGCGATGTATCAATTCATGCCCAACCTTGCCGTATCGGTGGGGGTGATGTATGCCGCTGAGGGCTGCCGCTATTCAGATGTTGAAGTGGGAACAGGGGAGACTCGTGTGGGTTTCAACCATAACCATGTCAAGATGGAGTACCTGCAAGTGCCCGTGATGGCGCATTATTACGTGGCGCAAGGTCTTTCCGTCAACGCTGGTATCCGATTGGGTTTCCTCTTGGCAGCGAATCACGAGTACGACGTGACGGACATCACCTATCATGAGTTGAGTGGCACGAGGGATTACGGGGAGACAAGTTCGCAGGATGTGGACATCAAGGACTTGTGCAAAAAGACCGCCATCTCCATCCCCATAGGAATCTCCTATGAGTATATGAACGTGGTTCTCGACGCCCGTTATCATTTCCCTCTCACTAAGACTTGTGAGAGTGGTATCGACGGTAAGGCGAGAAGCCTTACCGTCACCGTGGGTTATAAGTTTGATTTTTAAGGTATCGCCTCGTCACTCCACTTCTCTTGGTGTATGTTTTCAGGTTTCCACTTGTCTTTCGGAGTGGGATCTTCCGCGGGATAACCAATGGGAACAACGTTGAGGGGAATGATGTAAGAGGGGAGACTCAACATGGCACTGAGCGTCTGCACTCGTTCTCTCATGGGATAGATGCCGCACCATACCGCCCCCAAACCCATGTCATGGGCAGCGAGGAGCAGGTTTTCGGTAGCCGCGGAAGCGTCTTGTACCCAATATTCTTTTCCTCCCTCCTCGAAGGTGTCATGCATGTCAGCGCACACGACGATGGCGAGGGGTGCTTGCACCGCCATCCTCATCGTATGAAAGGTATCGGAAATGGCTTTCAGGGTCTCCTTTTCCTTTATGACCACGAACCGCCACGGTTGTTTGTTGCCCGCGGTGGGGGCTGCCATGGCTGCCCGTAACATCTTTTCCACTTTCTCTTCTTCCACGGGCTTGTCTTGATAAGCCCTGATGCTCGTACGGCTCATGATGTTGTCATAGGCACCTCCTTCTCCTGTCTTATCGCAGTTGAAGAAGAGCATCTTTGTCACCAAGGCGATGACCGCGATGATGAGTACGATGTTTAATATATACGATATTCTCATATTGGTTGTGTTTGATGATTTTATTTCTTTCCTTTTGAGAGGAAGGTGTCCACGTCTTTCGCTATCTTCCTGCCGTCGGCCATGGCACGTACCACCAGACTGGCGCCTTTCGCGGCGTCACCAGCCACGAAGACATTATCAGCAAACTTCGGGTGTTCTGGTTTCAGGAATCCCATGGCGAGCAGTACAATCTCACATTTGATGACCTCAGGTTCTCCTGCCTCCACCATGATAGGACGACCGCCCTCGGGGTTTGGCTTCCAGTCTATGGGTTGCACGCGAACTCCTGTCAACTTCCCGTTCTTTCCCAAGAACTCCAAGGAGTTGATGTTCCAACGACGAGTGCAACCTTCCTCATGACTGGAGGTGGTCTTTAGGGTACGTGGGAACTCAGGCCATGGATTCCTCGGGTCTTCAGGACCTATGGGAGGTTTGGGCATGATCTCTATCTGTGTCACGCTCTTGCAACCTTGTCGGTGGGAGGTCCCTATACAGTCACTTCCCGTATCACCGCCACCGATCACCAACACGTCCTTTCCTTTGGCGGTTACCAATTCCTCCCGGGGTATGTTGATGCCAGCGAGAAGACGATTTTGTTGGGAAAGCATCTCGAGGGCGAAGTACACTCCTTTCAGTTCACGACCAGGAATCTTTAGGTCGCGGGCGGTGGGTGTCCCTGTCGCCAGGACGTAAGCGTCGAAACCTTCTGGTAGGTGTTCTTCGTCCACTGATTGGTTGAATTCGAAGACGATTCCTTCTTCTGTCAGCAACTTGATACGACGATTGATGATTGCCTTGTTGAGCTTGAAGTTGGGAATACCGTAACGGAGCAGTCCTCCCGCGTCCTCCCGTGCCTCTTTCACGGTGATGGCATACCCCATCTGGTTGAGTTGCGTAGCCGCTGTCAGTCCTGCGGGACCCGCCCCGATGACACATACCTTCTTACCGTTACGCACGGGGATACGAGGTTGAACGAAGTCTTCCGCGAAGGCATGTTCGATGATGGCAGCCTCGTCCTCACGGTTGGTGGTGGGTTCGTGTTCAACGAGGTTGAGTACGCAAGCCTTCTCGCAAAGTGCTGGACAGATGCGACCCGTAAACTCAGGGAAGTCGTTCGTGCTGGTCAACAACTCATAGGCCAACTTCCAGTCCCCCTTATAAAGGGCGTCGTTCCACTCAGGCGGTTTGTTGCCCAATGGACAAGCCCAATGACAGAAAGGTACTCCGCAGTCCATACAGCGAGAAGCCTGTTGCCTGCGGTCGTTGCTATTGAGCGTCTGCTCCACCTCCCCGAAGTCGTGGATGCGATCGTGTATCGGTCTGTAACCCGCTTCCTTGCGGGATGTCGTCAAGAATGATTTCGGATTTCCCATATCAATAATCTCTTTGCATGTCCTCTATTTTCTGTTGTAATTTTCTCACTTGTTCCTCTTGCAGTACACGTTTGTACTCGATGGGTACCACTTGGATGAACTCTTCCACGTAACGATTCCAGTCGTCGAGCATTGTACGAGCCAACTTACTGCCCGTATAGAGATAATGCTGTCGGATGAGTTCGTGCAGTTCCTTGCGGTAACTGCTGTCTTCCACGAGATTGATCTCCACCATGTCCATGTTGCAGAAGTAGTCGAAGTCGTGGTTCTTGTCCCATACATAGGCTACGCCACCACTCATGCCCGCAGCGAAGTTGCGTCCTGTCTCACCCAGTACGACAACCCTGCCCCCCGTCATGTACTCGCAACAGTGGTCACCAGCACCTTCTATGACGGCGATGGCTCCTGAGTTGCGCACGCCGAAGCGTTCGCCAACCTTACCGTTGATATACAACTCACCACTCGTGGCACCGTAAAGTCCGGTGTTGCCTGCGATGATGTTGTCCTCCGCGGGGAAGTTGCTGCGGATAGGAGGAAGGATGGAGACACGTCCTCCCGACAATCCCTTGGCGAAGTAGTCGTTGGTCTCTCCCTCGAGCTTGAAATCAATGCCCTTTACAAGGAACGCCCCGAAACTCTGTCCCGCGGAACCCTTGAACTTCACGTTGACAAACAGGTCTTCGGGCTTTTCGCCCTTTGCCAAACTGTCACTATGTAGTTTCTCGATATACCCACTCAACATGGCACCCACGGCACGGTCGGTGTTCTTGATGGCGAAGTCGAGGTTTATCTCATCACGGCGCAAGCTCATGGCGTCTTTCATGCTACGTATCATGCGCATGTCGAGAACATCCTTGAACTCCTCCATGTTTGCTTCCTCGAAGGTCTTTGTCGGCTTGACATAATGAGTACCTCCGATGCCCGTCTCCTGGTGTAACAAACGCGAGAAGTCAAGGGGACTCTCCGAGAGTTCCACCAATTCCGTATGACCGACAATCTCGTCAAGACTCTTCGCACCCATATCAGCGAGATACTCCCTGACTTCCTGTGCCAGGAAAGTGAAGTAATTGATTAAGTAGTGGTAATCGCCACGGAAATAACCGCGTAATTTCTTGTCTTGCGTGGCCACGCCCATCGGACAGGTATTCAAGTTGCACTTACGCATCATCACGCATCCCAAGACGACGAGGGCGGCGGTACCGAAACTGAATTCCTCGGCGCCCAACAATGCCATGAGCACGATGTCACGACCGGTCTTCAGTTGTCCGTCAACTTGCAAGCGCACACGACTCCGCAACCCGTTCTTTACCAAAGTCTGTTGTGTCTCCGAGATTCCAATCTCTGGTGAGATGCCAGCGAAGCGCATGCTCGACGCGGGACTTGCCCCCGTACCACCCTCCGCACCGGAGATGATGATGAGGTCGGCTTTTGCCTTTGCCACTCCTGCGGCAATCGTTCCCACGCCACTCTCAGCCACCAGTTTCACGCTGATAGCCGCACGGGGATTGATATTCTTCAAGTCGAAGATGAGTTGCGCCAAGTCTTCGATGGAGTAGATGTCATGATGAGGTGGGGGCGATATCAAACTGATGCCAGGGATGGAGTGACGGGTCTTCGCGATGACTTCGTTGACCTTGAAGCCAGGCAACTGACCTCCCTCTCCTGGTTTCGCTCCCTGAGCCACCTTGATCTGTATCTCTTCCGCGTTTACCAAGTATTCCGTGGTCACACCGAAGCGACCACTGGCTATTTGCTTGGTCTTGCTTGAGAGAGAGATGCCGTCTTGCGTGGAGAAGAAGCGGTCGCTGTCCTCTCCACCCTCACCCGTATTGCTACGAGAGCCCAAGGCATTCATGGCCAACGCCATTGCCTCGTGCGCCTCTTTCGAGAGTGCGCCAAAAGACATGGCACCTGTCACGAAATGCTTCACGATGTTCTCTACGGGTTCCACCTCGTTGATGTCTATGGGGTTACGTTTCCATGACATGAAGTCGCGTATGAACACAGGCTTGTCCTTATGGTCAGCCAGCGCGCTGAATTTCTTGAACGTCTCGTAGTTTCCCGTACGGGTAGCCAACTGCAGGGTAGCGATGGTCTCGGGGTTCCAAGCATGTATGATACCGTCCTTGCGCCAATGGAACTGACCATAGTTGGGCAGGGTGACCTTCTCACCAAGAGCCTTGGTGGCATTGTCATGGAAGGTGATGGCGTCCTGTGCGATCTTCTCGAGTCCGATGCCTCCGATGGTACTCACCTCCGTACCGAAATAGGTCTTGAGCAAGCTCTCGGAAAGTCCGATGCTCTCGAATATCTTGGCACCACGGTAACTGCGTATCGTGGAGATGCCCATCTTGGCCATTATCTTGAAGAGTCCTTTCTTCACGGCCTTGATGTAATTGTCCTCCGCCGTGGCATAGTTTTCTTGTATCTTCCCTTTCTTCACCAAGTCGTCGAGAATCGCGTAGGTCAGATAAGGACAGAGTGCCGACGCACCGTAACCCAACAAGAGGGCAGCGTGCATCACCTCACGAATCTCACCACTCTCCACGATAAGGGCGGTCTGCACGCGCTTCCCCACGTTGATGAGGGAATGGTGCACGGCACTGACGGCCAACAAGGAAGGGATGGCGACATGATTGATATCCACGTCGCGGTCGGTTAAGATGATGTAGTTGTAACCCTCATCCACGCTCTTCGCCGCCTTATGACATAGTTCGTCGAGAGCCTCTCGCAATCCTACCTCCCCCCTGGCTTTCTCGAAGACGATAGGCAACTTAATCGTGTTGAATCCCTTATAGCGTATGTTGCACAAGATGTCTAGTTGGGTGTTGGTGAGGATGGGATGGGGCAAGCGCACCATCTTGCAATTGGTCTCGTCGGGTTGGAGGATGCCCGTGCCGACACGTCCGATGTATTCCTCAAGACTCATCACCAAGTTCTCGCGGATGGAGTCGATGGCGGGATTGGTGACTTGTGCGAATTGCTGGCGGAAATAATTAAAGAAGATCTGCGGTTTGTCGGAGAGCACTGCCAAAGGAGTGTCATTGCCCATGGAAGCCGTAGGCTCTTGTCCCTTCGTCGCCATGGGAATGATGGTGCCCTCCACGTCCTCGAAACCGAAACCAAACTCTATCTCCTTGGCGGTAAGGTGTTGTACGCTGTTGTCCACCTTGCGTCCACTATGCAACTTCTCCAATTGGATGCGGTTGGTGTTCAACCATTTGCGATAAGGATGAGACTTCGCCAGACGGTCTTTTATCTCACCGTCATAGTATATTTTTCCTTCCTGCGTGTCAATCAACAAGATCTTTCCTGGTTGCAAACGACCTTTCTCCGCTATCTCACTCGGGTCGAAATCCATGACGCCTACCTCAGAAGCCACCACCATCATGTTGTTCTTCGTGATGGTATAGCGTGCGGGGCGCAAACCGTTACGGTCGAGCATGCCACCAGCGAAGCGACCATCACTGAAAAGGAGGGCGGCAGGACCGTCCCATGGCTCCATCAAGATGGAGTGATACTCATAGAAGGCTTTCAAGTCCTCACTGATGGGGTTCTTGTCATTGAAGCTCTCCGGAACCATGACGGCCATGGCATGGGGGAGGGAGAGACCACTCATCACGAAGAACTCAAAGACGTTGTCGAGACTTGCGGAGTCGCTCATGCCTGGTTGTACGATGGGAGAGATCTTGCTGATGTCTCCCAAAGCCTCAGAACTGAGCACGCTCTCCCGCGCCTTCATCCATCCACGATTACCACGAATCGTGTTTATCTCTCCGTTGTGGCACAACAAGCGGAATGGTTGCGCAAGACTCCACGTGGGGAAGGTGTTGGTAGAGAACCTACTATGCACCAACGCCAGTCCACTGGTGAAATAGTTGTTGGTGAGGTCGGGGAAATACAAGCGCAGTTGCATACTTGACAACATTCCCTTATAGACGATATTCTTGTTGGAGAGCGAGCATACGTAAAAATCCTTGTGGGTAACTCGTTTCTCAATGCGTTTCCTGATGATATACAGGATGCGGTCGAAGACATCGACCTTGTCATCACTCACGCCCGTGATGAACACCTGTTTGATGTCGGGTTCGGTGGCAAGTGCCATCTCTCCTATACAATCGGGATTTGTCGGCACGTTGCGCAAGTGCATCAGCTGCAATCCCTCACGCTCTATCTCCTCGATCATGATGGAAAGGATGTGCTGTTGCTCGGTCTTGTCCTTTGGCAGGAAAATGAGCCCCGTACCATACTTCCCCTTCTCAGGTACGGGAATCCCTTGTAAGAGGATGAACTCATGTGGTATCTGCAATAGGATACCTGCTCCATCACCCGTCTTCTTGTCGGCTCCCTCCGCGCCTCTATGCATCATGTTTTCCAATACACGTAATGCGTTATCAACGAGTTCGTGGCTTTTGCCGCCGTGGATATTCACCACCATTCCTACACTACAGGCATCGTGCTCATAAGCGACATTATACAATCCATTTCCCATTTGTCTTTG
>X288_Common_Brushtail__coassemble_102_pt1 | contig 12604 bp, 9 predicted proteins | sample X288_Common_Brushtail__metabat2_high_PE_006 | metagenome-assembled genome bin X288_Common_Brushtail
TGAACGCAAATATCTTCCAAGTTGGATGGGAAGGTGATTTTTTTTGGACGTTTCTTTCATTCTGTTGGACAATTTTATTTGTCATGTACGATAAAATCACTATATTTGCCATATCAATCAACTATCAACTATCATCGACATGAAAAAACTTCTATCAACGCTCTTTTTGTTTGTCGCTTGTTTCATGACGGGTCAGGCACAGACGGTGAACTCTCATGGATACCCCATCACGCCAGTGCCGTTTACTTCCGTGAAGGTCACCGACCATTTCTGGGGACAGCGGTTGGACGCGAGTCGTAACGTGACGATACCCTTGGCTTTCAGCAAATGCGAGGAAACGGGACGTTATGAGAATTTCGTGAAGGCAGCGCACCCCAGTGACACCATAAAGGTGGGAGGTTTCTCCTTTGACGATACCGACGTGTACAAGACCATCGAGGGTGCGAGTTATTTGTTGCAGACTTATCCTGACGAGAAACTCACCTGTTATATTGACAGCGTGCTCACCATCGTGGAGGGGGCGCAAGAACCCGACGGTTATCTCTACACGTCGCGCACCATGAACCCCAAGCACCCTCATGAGTGGTCGGGCAGCGAGCGCTGGTCCAAGGAAGAGGACTTGAGTCATGAACTTTATAACCTCGGGCACATGATTGAGGGTGCCGTGGCTCATTATCAGGCTACGGGCAGCAGGAAGTTCCTTGATATCGCCATACGATACGCGGACTGTGTGGTGCGTGAGGTAGGACCAGGCAATGAACAAGCTACAGTGGTGCCAGGACATGAGATTGCGGAGATGGCGCTTGCCAAACTCTATGTCTTGACGGGAGAGAAGAAATATCTCGACGAGGCGAAGTTCTTCCTCGACTACAGGGGAAAAACGGAGATAAAGAGTGAGTATAGCCAGAGTCATAAACCTGTCATCGAGCAAGATGAGGCGGTGGGACATGCCGTGAGGGCAGCTTACATGTATGCGGGCATGGCCGACGTGGCGGCGTTGACGGGGGATGCCTCTTACGTCCGTGCCATCGGCAATATCTGGGACAATATCGTGGAGAAGAAACTGTATATCACGGGTGGCATCGGCGCAACGAGCAATGGGGAGGCTTTCGGGAAGAATTACGAATTGCCCAACATGTCAGCTTATTGTGAGACGTGTGCCGCCATCGGCAACGTGTATGTCAACTATCGCTTGTTCCTCTTGCATGGTGAGTCGAAATACTACGACGTGCTGGAGCGTACGTTATACAACGGTCTCATCTCGGGGGTTTCCCTCGACGGAGGGGGTTTCTTCTATCCTAATCCCTTGGAGAGCATGGGACAACACCAACGACAACCATGGTTTGGTTGCGCTTGTTGCCCTTCCAACATCTGCCGTTTCATCCCCTCTTTGCCAGGTTATGTCTATGCGGTGAAAGACAGGAACGTGTACGTGAACCTCTTCTTGTCTAACAAGAGTGACTTGACTGTGGACGGCAAGAAGGTTTCTTTGGAACAGTCCACCCAATATCCTTGGAATGGGGACATACAAATCACCGTCAACGAAAACCGCGTGGGTAATTTCGCGATGAAGATCCGTGTGCCGGGGTGGGTGCGCAACCAAGTAGTGCCGAGTGACCTGTATAGTTATACGGACGGCAAACGACTGGGTTACAAGATTCTTGTCAACGGCAAGGAGGTCGGTGACGCGAGTCTCATGGAAGATGGATATTTCACCATCAACAGGAAATGGAAGAAAGGCGATCAGGTTTCTGTCCATTTTGACATGGAACCTCGTACCGTGCGGGCGAATCAAAAAGTGACAGCCGACAGGGGGTTGATCGCTTTTGAACGGGGTCCCATCGTGTATTGCGCGGAATGGCCTGACAATGATTTCGATATCATGAGCGCGCTCGTCAATCAAGAGCCTAAGGTCTCCGTCGAGCAGTGTCCCGACTTGTTATATGGTATCACCCAACTGACCACCGACGCGCAGGCACTCGAGTTTGACAAGTCGGGCAAGTTGACGACTCGTGACGTACGACTTACCTTGATACCTTATTACGCTTGGTGCCATAGGGGAAGTGGGAAGATGCGTGTGTGGTTGTCACAAGACTTAAGTGCCACGACACCCGCGCAACCAGCGTCTTTGGCTTCGGAGAGCAAGTTGACGGCTTCCATGCCGACAGCCGCCTTGTCGGCAGTCAACGATCGGTTGATACCTAAGGACGAGAATGACCGCACGATGCCTTACTATCATTGGTGGTCGAAGAACTCCTCCACGGAGTGGTTGGCGTATGAGTTCGCCGAGGAGGCTACTGTCCAGAGTGCCACGGTATATTGGTATGATGATGGTCCTTGGGGTGGTTGCCGTGTCCCTGCTTCGTGGAAGATCTATTATAAGAACGAGAACCAGGAGTGGGTGTCCGTGGAGAACGCTGACAAGTATGGCGTGGTGAAAGGTGCTGCCAATACCGTAAACTTTGATCCCGTGAAGACGTCGTCCTTGAAGTTGGAGGTGGTCCTTCCTTCGGATAACTCCGCGGGGATCTTTGAATGGAGCGTAAGATAAATCCGCTGTCCGAAACACAAGACTTCTCGATACACCCTATCTTATAGAGTCCAACTCCTTAACCCCAGGAGTTGGACTTCTTTTTTCATTCCCGTGGATGCGCTTTCCCCCTTCCCCGTAATCCCCTTTCTCCCACCCCGTGGTGTCCTTTTTTCTTTCCCATGCCGCCCCATGTGTCCTTTATCAACCTCCTTTGAGGGTCTTCTCCAGACTTTCAAGGTGTTTTTTGCCGAGTACGATCCCAACACCGTTTACTTGCGGTATTTTATAGACAGCGTTATGCTGGCTCCCAAACCGTTAGGAGGCAAGTGACAAAAGGGAATCAGAAGACATGCAACTATATTCCACGTCGTGGTATGTATATTCCACGACGTGGAATGTACATTTCACGACGTGGAATATACATACCACGACGTGGAATATAAAATATAGTCAGTTGAAAGGGGTTTGTTTCCGAAGTGAAAAGGTTCTCCCAACTATCCATATAAATCTTGTGACGCTTTTGTGGGAAAGCTGTCGAGAGACCACGAAGGTTGTGGAATCCAAGTCCTTGGCATGGGGAAACGCCTTTATTTATGTTGTATAATATATTGTGTACGCACACAGCGCAATTGACATAAGTCAATAAAAGATAGGGTTTGAGGTGTTTTCTCCCTGAAAAGTTTGGAAGGAATCAGGAATCTCCCTACCTTTGCATTGTCAAAAACAAGAAATGACAAGTTTTGGTTAGGATAAAGGTTGTAGGAAGAGACTTACAAAAGAGTTAACGATGAATTAGGTTTTGGCAGTGATATAGGTTAAGAGATTGCAAGAAAAAGGTATTAGCAAGGTAAAGATTGTAGAAGAAGAGACATAAGGTATTAGGTAAGGTAAGATTGGAAAACAGGAGACGGTTTTTAGATAAGGTGCATAAGGATTGTAAGTAAGGATACAGGTATTAGGAACAAGAAGAAGGTAAAAGGAAAGTAGAAAGGGCATCTCAATAGGAAGGGATGACAATAGGTAGAGAGATGTAGTATGAGGATAATGCCTGGTTGGCTCATGAGGTAGCCACAGGCGATGCGATGGGGGAGGAAGTCCTTACCTGTCGTGATTTGAAAGTTCTTTCGGAGTATATAATTATGGGGCGCGCGACCTCGGTTCATGCCGGGAATTGCGCGCCTTCTTTTGTTTCAAAGGAATGAAAAGCCCCTTTTTATTTTGCCATACCACTGAAAAACATTATATTTGCAACTATAATACGATAAAGGCTAGATTTATGGCAAGGCATCCACGATGGTCGGACGATTACTGGCCGCAGCTCCTGCAAGTATACATGGAGAAGCCGGTTGGCGTGAAGTCCCTTTATGCCCGTCGCGTCGTGGAGTTGAGCTTGGAGTGGCATATTCCTCCGCAATACCTGCACAAGCAGATGTTCCAGTTGCGCTCGTTGACGCCTCGCATGGAGCGACTGAGGGCCATATATGGAGATAATCCCAAGAAATTGAGGAGGGATATCAATAGGATTCGCGAGATGAGGGGATATGGCAATGCCGCCTCGTTTTATGAGGGAGTGGCGCTCAACGAGACCTTCGAGAAAGACTGGCGACCGCTCCATGCGAACCCAGAGTTGACACCCGTGAAACTGATTCTCATCCTCGATCTTTACTTCCAGTTGACGCCCATCACCATGCGCCATGACACCTCGGAGATTGTTGACTTGGGCAAGCTTGTCAAGGTAAGTCCGAAACTTATCGTCGAGGTGATGGAGGTGTTCCAAGTATGCGACCCATACCTGAACCACGGGGAGGTGACGTTTCACCCGTTGCTTCCCGCGTGTGACGAGATATGGAGGCGTTACGGCAATGAGCATCCCGATAGACTCTACTCGTTGGCCACGCAATTAAAAGACTATTTCAAGTAAGATGGCACAAAAACTCATACAGTCTCAAGAACAAAAACAACAGCAGGTACAACGACTCACCGCGCAGCAAATGTTGCAGGTAAGGTTGTTGGAGATGCCGTTGACGGAATTGGAGGAGAGTGTGCGTGCTGAACTAGACGAGAATCCCGCCTTGGAAACCCATCCAGCGGACGAGGAGATGGGAGAGGCGCTGGAGAGTGATAACAACGAAGAACCTGAGGATTACGAGACCCAAAATGAGAGGGAGGAAAGAAGGGACGCGCTGGACTCCGCCTTGGAGGATATCGGACGTGATGACTCGATGACGGGAAACGCGTACGACAATTACCATAACGCTGACTACGAGGAAATCGTGTATGGCGACATCGTCTCTTTCTATGACAAGTTGAAGGAACAGATGGGCATGCAGGAGTTGACCGACAAGCAACGCGACATCATGGAGTACCTGATAGGTTCGCTTGATGACGATGGCCTGTTGAGGAAAGACATTGACGCCATTTGCGATGAACTGTCCTTATACCTTTACATGGACGTCAAGGAGAATGAAGTGGAGGAAGTCCTATACATCCTGCAAGGTTTTGACCCCGCGGGCATCGGTGCCCGTGACTTGCAGGAATGTCTGCTCTTGCAGGTGGAGCGCATGCCCGAGAGCAGATTGCGAGAGGTGATGCGCGAGTTGATCACCCATTATTACGATGCGTTTATCAAGAAACATTGGGACAAGATACAAGAGGGATTGCAGTTGACTGACACGCAAATGAACACCTTGAGAGACCAGATGCGCAGATTGAACCCGAAGCCAGGAGCGGCGTTGGGAGAGACAGAGGGCAGGAACTTGCAACAGGTCACTCCCGACTTCTTCGTTGACACCGCTGATGACGGGACGATTAGTTTTTCCCTGAACCAAGGAGACCTGCCCGATCTGGTCGTGGCACCTTCGTTTAAGCAAATGATAGCTTCCGCCAAGGGCGGGAAGAAAAGCAAGAAGGAAAGGGAGGCCTTGTTGTACGTGCAAGAGAAAGTGGAGCGTGCGCAAGGTTTCATCACTGCCATCCAACAGCGTCGCCGTACGTTGATGGTTACCATGAAAGCCATCATCGACATACAGCGCAAGTTCTTCCAGGATGGAGACGAGGCTGACTTACGTCCCATGATATTGCAAGACATCGAGGATCGCACGGGACTGGACAAGTCGACGATCTCTCGGGTAAGCAACGTGAAGTACGCGCAAACCAAGTGGGGGACGTTCCCCTTGCGTTTCTTCTTCACGGACAGTTACACTACGGACAGCGGTGAGGAAATGTCGACACGCAAGATAAAAATCGCGCTCCAGGAGTTGATTGCGAAGGAAGACAAGCGAAAGCCCATGAGCGACGATGCCATCGCGGCGAAGATGAAGGAGCTGGGGTATCCCGTGGCGCGTCGCACCATCAATAAGTACAGGGAGCAACTGGGAATACCCGTGGCACGGTTGCGGAAGAGTTAATATGCCAAAGATAAAAGACACGCGATGTTCACAGAGAAGAATATCATATTGACCGCCAGGATTTTAAGCATGGTCTTCACGCCATTCTACCTGCCATTGGTAGGACTTATCATCCTGTTCTTGTTCAGTTACATGAGTTTGTTGCCCTTGGGCTACAAATTGTTCATGCTCTTGTTTGTTTATATGTTCACCGTCTTGCTGCCATCATTGCTCATCCACCTTTACAGGCATTACCAAGGGTGGTCGCCTATCGAGTTGGGGCACAGGGAGCGGCGTGTCGTGCCGTACATCATCTCTATCCTGTGCTATTGTGGGTGCTTCTTCTACTTTGAGTCCCGTCACGTGCCCAGGATCCTGAGTATCGTGCTCATGGCGGCTCTCGTGATACAGATGCTCTGTGCGCTCATCAATGTTTGGTGGAAGATATCCACGCATACGGCAGCCATCGGTGGACTGACGGGAGCGTTCCTTTCCTTTGCGGAGAAATTCTCCTTCAATCCCACATGGTGGCTTTGCGTGGTATTGATTATCGCTGGCATGGTGGGGACAAGTCGCATGATATTGCGCCAGCATTCCCTCTCACAGGTGATCGTGGGTTTCTTTCTGGGACTGCTATGTGCCTACCTTATTATATAATGAATATAAACCATTCTAATCTGTTCAAGGCATGAAACCTTTAGTAAGTATTATCATGGGCAGTACCAGTGACCTGCCCGTCATGGAGAAAGCATGTAAGTGGTTAAACGATAACGAGATTCCTTTCGAGGTGAACGCCTTGTCAGCGCATCGTACGCCAGCTGCCGTGGAGAGTTTCGCGAGAGGAGCCAAGGAAAGGGGCGTGAAGGTAATCATCGCCGCGGCAGGCATGGCGGCGGCGTTGCCTGGTGTTATCGCTGCTTCCACTTCCTTGCCCGTTATCGGTGTCCCTGTCAAGGGGATGCTCGATGGTCTCGACGCCATGCTCTCCATCATCCAGATGCCTCCTGGAATCCCCGTGGCCACGGTGGGGGTGAATGCGGCGCAGAACGCGGCGATACTCGCTGCGGAGATGCTCGCGCTGAGTGATGAGTCCATTGCCGCCAAGGTTGACGCTTGGAAACAAGAACTCGGGACGAAGATTGAGAAAGCCAACCAAGAGTTGGCGGCCATCAAGGATTACGCTTATAAGACGAATTGAAAGGATGATAGACTTGTTTAATTACACTCGTCGGCAGTCTTCTGTCGTGCATGTCGGTGCCTTGGATATCGGAGGGGACAATCCTGTTCGTATACAGTCGATGACGACCACGGACACCAATGACACCGAGGCTTGCGTACGACAGGCGGAAGAGATTATCAAGGCAGGAGGAGAACTGGTCAGGTTGACCACGCAAGGTTCACGTGAGGCGGAGAACCTGCGGAATATCAACGCCGCCATTCGTGCGGATGGTTATGACACGCCATTGGTCGCTGATGTCCACTTCAATCCTCATGTCGCTGACGTGGCTGCCTTGTATGCCGAGAAGGTAAGGATTAACCCAGGCAACTACACAGACCCTGCCCGTAAGTTCGTGAAGATAGAATATACGGATAGTGAGTATGCTGCGGAATTGCGAAAGATAGAGGAACGGTTGATACCTTTCCTCCATATCTGCAAGGAGCATCATACTGCCGTGCGCATTGGGGTAAACCATGGTTCTCTCTCTGATCGCATACGTAATCGTTATGGTGACACTCCCGAGGGTATCGTGGAGAGTTGCATGGAGTTTTTGCGAGTGTGCCGTCAGGAGGCTTTCGAGGACGTGGTGATAAGCATCAAGGCATCCAACACCGTTGTCATGGTGCGTTCCATGCGTTTGTTGGTGGAGCAAATGGAGAAAGAGGGCATGCGTTATCCCCTTCACCTAGGTGTTACCGAGGCTGGAGAGGGAGAGGATGGCCGTATCAAGAGTGCCGTGGGCATCGGTGCGTTGCTTGCGGATGGCATTGGTGACACCATTCGCGTGAGTTTGAGTGAGGAGCCCGCCGCCGAGATCCCCGTAGCTCGTCACTTGGTGGACTACGTTGGCAAGCGCAAGGGACATCTTTTGATACCTGCCGAGGCTGACCCCCATTTCAATTGGGTTTGTCCTCAACGACGAAGGACGCATGTCGTAGGGAATATCGGGGGTGATAACGTGCCCGTGGTTATCAGCAACCAGAATGGCGACGAAGTATACCTCGCGGAGAATCCCGACATGGCTGCTGACTATATATATATAGGTAGTAAGTTGCCGCGAGAGGTGCGTGCGAATGCCAGATACCTGATTGACTATACGGTTTATGAGCGCATGAAAGAAGAGCCGGCCATGAAAGGGGCAATACTCTTTCCCATCTTCCCGGTGGTGGCGATTCCCTTTCTCTCCGCCGTTGAGGCTGAAATGAAGTTCCTCGTTTTACGCTATGGTGCCAATAGCGAGGAATACCTGGCGTGCCTGAAGGCGCATCCCGAGGTTGTTGTCGTGTGCGTCAGCAACCACGACAATCGTTTGGGAGAGCAACGGGCATTGGTTCACGACCTGTCACGGTCGGGCATTACCAACCCCGTAGTTTTCGTGGAGATGTATTCGCATACCAAGGAGGAGAAGACTGCCTTCCAACTGGAGGCAGCCGCTGATATGGGTGCCTTGATGATGGATGGTCTTACGGATGGCATCTGGTTGATGAATGATGGCGACCTGTCGGTGCGAGACATCGACGAGACAGCGTTTGACATCTTGCAGGCAGCCCGTCTGCGTACCTCCAAGACGGAATACATCAGTTGTCCGGGATGTGGTCGCACGCTTTATGACTTGCGAGAGACCATCGCCCGCATCAAGGAAGCCACGACCGACATGAGAGGACTGAAGATAGGTATCATGGGGTGTATTGTCAATGGTCCTGGCGAGATGGCGGACGCTGACTATGGGTATGTGGGCGCGGGTTCTCATCGCGTGAGTTTGTATCGTAAGCAAGAGTGCGTGGAACGCAACATTCCACAGGAGGTGGCGGTAGAGCATTTGTTAAACCTTATAAAGAAAGACAGGGAACATGGAGTTAATGGATAAGTACATACCTTCGTCGCATCGTTACGATGACGCCGAGGCACTTTACAACCGATGTGGCAGGAGTGGGATATTGCTGCCTAAGGTGTCATTGGGATTTTGGCATAATTTCGGGGCTGCGGCTTCCTATGAACAGTGCCGTGCCATCACGCATTATGCTTTCGACCATGGCATCACGCATTTTGACTTGGCGAACAACTATGGTCCTCCTTATGGCAGTGCCGAAGAGACCATGGGAAGACTGATGAGGGATGATTTTCGCCCATACCGTGATGAGTTGTTCATCGCCACTAAGGCGGGATATGACATGTGGGAAGGTCCCTACGGCAACTGGGGGTCTCGCAAGTACCTGATGGCGAGCTTGGATCAAAGTCTGCGTCGCATGGGTCTCGACTATGTGGACTTGTTCTACAGTCATCGTTATGATCCTGAGACGCCCTTGGAGGAAACGCTCCAAGCCTTGGTTGATATCGTGAGAGTGGGGAAAGCCCTCTATGTGGGTATCAGCCGTTGGCCGTTGGAGGCATTGCGCTTCGCGGATGATTACTTGCGGGAACGTGACGTGCCTTTGTTGATATACCAGGGCAGACTTAACTTGCTCGACCGTTCACCGCAAGAAGAAGGCATCTTGGACTATTGTGCCGAGCAGGGTATTGGTTTTATCAGTTTCTCGCCCTTGGCACAAGGACTGCTCACAGACCGTTACCTGAATGGGATACCCGTGGGCAGTCGTATGGCACAAGCCCGTTTCCTGAAACCTGATGTCCTTACGGCGGAGTTGTTGGAGCGTTTGAGACAACTAAACAGTCAGGCGGCAAGTCGCGATGAGTCCTTGGCGGAGATGGCTTTGGCGTGGATCCTTCACCAAAAAGGGGTCACGAGCGTCTTGGTTGGCGCCAGTTCGCCAGGGCAGTTGGCAAAGAACATGAAATGCGTGCATGCACCAGCTTTCTAGTCAAAAGCTGATAGGTCTTGACAGCAATAGCCCGAGGATTATTCCTCGGGCTATTTATATGTTTGCGATGTTGCGGAAAAGTGCTTAACGTACGTATCTCTTTGTCGCAGTACCGTCTGCTTTGCGCAGGATGTAAATGCCAGGGCGGTTGGTATCCGTTACCTTTTGTCCTTGCAAGTTGTAGATTTCAATAACAGAGCTTTCGCTGTCAGTAGTGCTGACCTTGGTGATACCCGTAGTCGTCGTGCTACTGTCAAATGTTACTACGATGCTCATGCCCATTACTGATATAGTGATGGTGGCAGTCATGACATCCTCATTGTTAACACTGAGGTCTATTGTGCCAGGTAATTCGCCGAGATTTGTCTTAATGTTTCCGTCATAGGTTAATGTTACCGTCCCTTCTTCCGTTGCGGTGTTTTCCAAGTCGGAGATGGAGATGTCACCTAATGGCAATCCTGAAAAGGAGAAGTCAACCAGCGTGAGCGTATATTTTTCCGATTCATTGGTCAAGGAAATAGTTGCGTCCTGTTCCGTGGGGTCTCCCATGCCGAGGTCAATGGTTATCAAGCCTGTGTAGTCTTTTGCCATGACAGAGGCCATCATAAACATACAGGTTACTAAAGTAAAAATCTTCTTCATAATCTTCTTTTCTTTAATCGTTATTTATCTTGTAAATCACTCCTATCGTTCCATAAATGGGGAAAAGGGTATCGTCGATGACATTGAAGTCTTTCTTGAAGATGCCGTTTACTCCCCATGCCAAGTCCAGGGAGGCACCCCAACGGCGTGAGAAGTACCAATCGGCTCCCACGTCTATCCCCACCTGTAACTTACGCAGGTCGTCAGAGAAGTCATAGGTGCCCCTCGTGCCCCTCTCCGAACCTATGTCCACCTTGTTGCCAGTGGGATCTCCCACCCTTAGATAACCATCGTAGGCATAACCGCTAAACTCACGATTATAGACAAATGACACATAGGGACCCCTTTTCAGGCGCACTTTCGATGACAAGTCGTAGGTGGCAAGCACGGGTATGGTAACCATTCCCAATGTCACCTCGGTGACGACCTGCCCGGTAAACAAGCCCTCCAGGCTCTGTCCACCCTGTTGCATGGCCATATGATAGCTCTTCACGCGAGCGTCCGTCTTCATGTCCTTGTCTTCGACATGCAGTCCCAACATCAACCCCCAGTGATTCCCCAGAGGTTTCTGTATGTCCATGCCAATGAGCAAGTTAGGTATCAACGTATATCTCGAAAGACCCCGTATGGTCTCTGGCATGCCCACAGGAGCCGTACCCCCCAGATTGTATCCCAACCTCACGTAATAGGAGTTGTCCTCCCATAGGTTTTTCCCTTGCGCCTGCAAACCCAAGGTGAGTGCCAACAGCATTATTATGAAAACCTTTCTCATCTCTTATTCCGTTGCTTCGTAAGTTATTTTCACCTTGTCTATCAACAAGGTGCTGCCCACGGCACCCTCGAAATTCGCGCCATTCACGCTCGACGAAAAGATGATGGCAAGATTGTAACCATAGTTGCGTAATGTCTCGGAGTCTATCTCCTCGCGATAGGTAAAGGAGATGTCAAAGGAAGTCCACTCCGTAACGGGTTTCACTTCGTCAATAAGGGCAGTGGCGACAATCTGTGAGGAAGTCTTGACATCGTCTCCATTAAGGGTTACGGCATTGCCGTCGTCATCGGTGTTGCGATAGAGGATGGCATAAATGTCTCCCGTGTCGATCTTCCCCGTGATGACAGAACCAGTCTTGTCGGTCACCTCATCACCAGGCGTGTACTGATAGTAGCCAGAGAACGACAAAGGTCTTTGTGCCACGGGTACTCCGAAGAGGGTGGCTTTCGTGGCACCCGTCAATGCCGTCTGCACGTCAAACCTTCCCGTAAAGAGGTTACCAGCGGCAATGGGCATGCCGACCAACGCACCGAGGGCTCCCGTGCTGCGAGTCATGAGTTTCACTCCCTTGCCCTCATAGCCATTCTCAAGTACGGAAGAGGGATATTCGCTAGCGGCAGTCGTTCCCGCGGTAAGAGCGAAACCAGGATTTCCCGTTGCCCAGATATTGAGGTCGTAGCCATCAGCCGTGGAGTCATTCCACACGTAATATTTCTGGTTATCGGTCTCCAAGTAAACATACTCGAAATTGAGTTCCTCCAATTCGTCAATGGTACGTCGCTTGATATTCGCGTACACCTTATAGGTACGACTCCACTTCCCGTCTTGGGAAGTGACGACATAGGTCACGGGACCGTCACTGAAGTCTTGAACGGATCCACTCTCGGGAAGGATGGTGGCACCCTCCGTGATATTGAACTGTGGTGCGAGAGCTGTCAGGTCAGCCTCACGTAAACCGAAATAGATGCTGGTCTCGCTGGATAATACGTTGATGAGGGAGTCAGAGGGCGTGTAAAACATGGCATAGGGATCCTCCGCGTGGATGAACGCCTGCTCGATGTCGCATTCTGAGTTGAGTGCCTCATCCTTGAAACATGACGAGAGCATGCCGCACAAAGATACTCCTATTATTATATAAAGATATTTCATTTGCTCAATGACTTTCGTAAAAGACAATTCAAAGTTAGTGGAACTTTTGCGATTTGCCAAAAGAAAAGGCAAAAAAAGTCTGTT
>X288_Common_Brushtail__coassemble_104_pt1 | contig 12578 bp, 13 predicted proteins | sample X288_Common_Brushtail__metabat2_high_PE_006 | metagenome-assembled genome bin X288_Common_Brushtail
GTCGCGACGAAAGTCTTTACTTCCTCGATGTCCTGTAACTTGCGGAAGTCGCATCGTGTCTTGGCAAACTCCTCACCTACGAGCCATACCTCTTCCAGTCCTGCTGTTTCCAGCATGTCCACTATCTTCTGGTGCTCCTCGATGGAGACAGTCCCCAACTCCCTCATGTCACCCAAGATCGCCATTTTGCGTCTTGACTTCATGTGGATGAAATTGTCAATGGCCACGGTCATGCTTGATGGATTGGCGTTGTAGGCATCGATGATAAGACGGTTACGGGAAGTGTCCTCCAGCACCGACCGATTGTTGTGTGGGATATAGTTCTCGAGGGCGTGGATGATTTGTTTGTCGTCTACCTCAAATCGCGTGCCCACGGCAATTGCCGCCAACATGTTGTCTATATTATAGCTACCTATAAGATGCGTCTTTATCTCGTGTCCCGACCACAGGAAACGCAGGAAGGGGTCACTGTCAACAACCTCGCCCCTTATTTCCGCCGAGGAAGATTGCCCGTAGGTGACAGGGTGCGAGATTCCCCGTTGAATGGCCATCTGTCGCAGGTTCTCATTGTCCGCGTTAAGGAACACTTGTGCCTTGTGGGTCACGAGGAAGTCATACAACTCACCCTTCGTGGCTTTCACGCCCTCAAAGCTGCCGAACCCTTGTAGGTGGGCCCTGCCCACGTTGGTGATAAGTCCACAAGTAGGTTCCACGTATTCCACCAGTTTTCGTATGTCACCAGGATGGCTCGCTCCCATTTCCACCACGGCGATGTCATGTTCTGGAGTCAAGGTAAACAAGGTCTTGGGTACCCCCACGTCATTATTGAAGTTGCCCTGCGTGAACATCACGTTGTATTTCTCCCGTAATACGGCGGCGATAAGTTCCTTGGTGGTGGTCTTGCCATTGGTGCCCGTGATGCCGATGACGGGAATCTGGAAGTGGCGCCGATGCTCACGGGCAAGTTCCTTGAAAGTGGTGAGGACGTCGTCGACCAAGATCATTCGTCCGTCATGCTTGTCGAAGAATTCTTTTTCATCGACTATGGCATAGGCACAACCTTTGTCAAGAGCCACGCTGGCAAACTTGTTGCCGTCGAAAGAAGCCCCTTTTAAGGCGAGGAAGATACTGTCTTTCGTACAATTGCGACTATCGGTCGTAATCATTGGGTGTCGCTCGTAAATAGCGTATAGTTGGGAGATTTCCATGCAGGTAACGTTTTATTTTGTGCAAAGTTACTCAATTTTATCAAAACGAGTTTGTATTTCTCGATTAATATGCTTAATTTTGCAAGTATGATACAAACGACCCCTACCCTTCAGGCACGTGGCAAGTTGCTCGACTTGTCGGAGCCTAAGGTGATGGGAATCCTCAACGTGACCCCGGACTCCTTTTACGTGGGTAGTCGCAAGCAAACGGAAAGGGAGGTGGCAGAACGTGCCCTGCGGATAGTGGAAGAGGGAGGGAGCATCATAGATGTGGGTGCTTTCTCTACTCGTCCTGGAGCGGAAGAAGTGAGTGCCGACGAGGAGGAGAGGCGCATGCGATATGCCTTGGAGATAGTGCGTCGAGAGTGTCCTGACGCGCTCGTGTCGGTGGATACCTATCGCCCCAAGGTAGCCCGTAGGTGCATTGAGGAATGGGATGCCGATATCATCAACGACGTAAGTGAAGGGGGTATCACGGGAATCGCCAACGTCCCCATACACGAGGAGGAGCGCATGTTCCACCTTGTCGGTGAGTTGAAAGTGCCATACATCCTCATGTCGGTGAGGTCCACGCTACCCAGTATGATTTACGCTTTTGCGGAGGAAGTGCGACAACTGAGGGAAGAGGGGGTGAAAGACATCATCATCGACCCAGGTCTTGGCTTCGGCAAGACGTTGGAGCAGAATTATGCCATCTTCGCTGACATGGGGAAACTGCAAGTGCTCGACCTTCCCTTGTTGGTTGGTGTCTCTCGCAAGAGCATGATATACAATCTCGTGGGAGGTGATGCCACCACTGCCCTCAACGGGACATCTGTCCTCAATGCCGTCGCCTTGATGAAAGGGGCGAGCATGCTGCGAGTGCATGACGTGAGGGAGGCGGTGGAAGCCGTGCGTATCGTGGAAGAAATGAAAAAGAACCAAACAACCCAAAACAAAACTTATCGTGCCGTTTGATATAGGAATCAAGGACGTCATTGACGTCATATCTGTCGCCTTGTTGCTCTACTACATCTATCGATTGATGAAGGAGAGTCGTTCGCTCAACATCTTCGTGGGCATCATGGTGTTCATCTTGTTGTGGCTCTTCGTGAGTCAGGTCGTGGAGATGCGCTTGTTGGGTTCTATCCTCGATAAGTTGGTGAGCGTGGGCGTCATCGCCCTCATCGTCATCTTCCAGGAAGACATACGCAAGTTCCTCTATGAACTGGGCACGCAGAAAGGCATGCGACGACTGGTAAGGTTCTTCCGTTCGGGAAAGGTGGAGAAGAAACAAGGTGACAAGGAGACCATCATGCCGCTCGTGATGGCGTGCATGGGCATGAGCAAGAAATATGTGGGTGCCTTGATAGTGATAGAGCGCACCGTCCCGCTCACCGACGTGATAGAGACGGGCGAGGCCATCGACGCCCGCGTCAACCAACGACTGATAGAGAACATCTTCTTCAAGAACTCTCCCTTGCACGACGGGGCGATGATTATCGTTAATAAGCGCATCTATTCCGCTGGTTGTATCCTGCCAGTGAGTCACAGTCTTGATATCCCGAAAGAGCTGGGGTTGCGCCACCGTGCCGCCATGGGCATCTCGCAAAGCAGTGACGCCATCGCCATCGTGGTGAGTGAGGAGACTGGCAGGATCTCCGTGGCTATAGGTGGGGAGTTCCGTCTTCGACTTTCCGCGGAAGACTTGGAAAACGTGCTTACCAACGAGATGGCGGTGTGACTTTATGGGTTCTTGTTGAAAAAAGTGGTCGGAGTTCATCGTATTTCAATTAAAATGATTACTTTTGCAATGTTTATATGACAAATGCCATGGAAGAAAGCAAAACCTAAAATAACAAACTATTATGGACTTATTAAAAACGATCTTGGCACGCGCTAAAGCAAACAAGCAGCGCATCGTTCTCCCGGAGGCCACGGAGGAACGCACATTGAAGGCAGCCGACAAGGTGCTTGCTGATGGACTTGCAGACATTATCCTTATCGGCAACCCTTATGAGATAGGGCAGCTCGCCGTGAAGTGGGAACTCTCTCATATCGATGAGGCTACTATCATCGACCCTCTCAACAATCCCAAGAGTGAGGAATACGCCGCTTTGCTGGCGGAACTTCGCAAGAAGAAAGGCATGACCATCGAACAGGCAAGGGAATTGGTGAAGAACCCGCTCTACTTGGGTTGCATGATTATAAAGACGGGTGGCGCTGACGGCCAGATATCTGGTGCGTTGAGCACGACGGGTGAGACGCTGCGTCCTGCCCTGCAGATTATCAAGTGTGAGCCAGGCATAACGTGCGTAAGTGGTGCCATGTTGTTGTTGACAGGTGCTCGCCAGTATGGCAAGGACGGTGTTATCGTGATGGGTGATGTTGCTGTCACGCCAGTTCCCGACGCTGACCAAATGGCGCAAATCGCTTATACGACCGCGCAGACTGCCAAGGCTGTGGCTGGTATCGCTGAACCAAAGGTGGCGATGCTGAGCTTCTCCACCCATGGCAGCGCTAAGCACGAGGTGATAGACAAGGTCGTTGAGGCTACGAGAATCGCCAAGGAGAGATATCCTGACTTGCAAATCGACGGTGAGTTGCAGGCAGATGCCGCGCTCGTTCCTGAGGTCGCTGAGAAGAAGGCGAAAGGCAGTGAGATAGCTGGAAAGGCCAACGTGCTTGTCGTTCCCAACTTGGAAGTGGGCAACATCGGTTATAAGTTGGTGCAGCGTTTGGGTGGCGCCATCGCCATCGGTCCTATCTTGCAGGGTATCGCCCGTCCTGTGAATGACTTGAGTCGCGGTTGTTCCATTGATGACATTTATTACATGGTGGCCATCACCGCTTGTCAGGCTCAAGACGCGCGGGAGGCGAAGAAAGATTAACGTGATAGAAAACTTGTGATGATATGAATATTCTAGTATTGAATTGTGGTAGTTCGTCTATTAAGTACAAGTTGTACAACATGGACGATGAGTCTGTCTTGGCACAGGGTGGCGTGGAGCGCATCGGTCTCGACGGCGCTTTCATCAAGGTGACATTGCCTAATGGGGAGAAAAAGGTGATCATGCACGATATGCCCGATCATAAGGAAGGCGTGAACGTGGTCTTCAACGTATTGCTCGACCCGGAAATTGGTGCCCTGAAGAGCGTTGATGAGATAGACGCCGTGGGTCACCGCATCGTACAGGGTGGCGATAAGTATGACAAGAGCGTACTTATTGACAAGAGCGTGGAGGATGGGATAGAGGAACTCTGTGACCTTGCTCCCGTACACAACGCGGGTCACCTGAAAGGTATCCGTGCCGTAGATGCCCTGATGCCCCAGACGCCGCAGGTGGCTGTTTTCGACAATGCCTTCCACAGCACGATGCCTGACTACGCTTATCTGTATGCGATACCTTATGACTTGTACGAGAAATACCATGTTCGTCGCTATGGTTTCCATGGGACGAGTCATCGTTACGTGTCAAAGCGTGTGTGCGAGATATTGGGCTTGGACGTGAAAAACTCCAAGATCATCACTTGCCACATTGGCAATGGTGCTTCTGTCTCTGCCGTCCAGGATGGCAAGGTGGTGGATACTTCCATGGGCTTGACACCTTTGGCTGGTTTGATGATGGGTAGTCGTTGTGGTGATATCGACGCTTCCGCCGTTACTTATTTGATGGAGAAACTCAACATGACTCCTCATGAGATGTCGGATTTTCTCAATAAGAAGAGTGGCGTCTTGGGAATCTCAGGTATCTCCAGTGACATGCGTGACGTGGAGAGTGCTGCCAACAAGGGTGACAAGAGGGCTGCGCTGGCCTTGAAGATGTACGCTTATCGTATCAAGAAGTACATTGGTGCTTACGCGGCGGCTATGGGTGGCGTTGACGCCGTCGTGTTTACGGCCGGTGTCGGCGAGAACCAAGTTGACATGCGTGAGGAAGCTTGCAAGGACTTGGAGTTCTTGGGCATAAAGATAGACAAGAGCGTAAACGACACCTTGCATGGCAAGGAGGCAGTCATCAGCACTCCAGACAGTAAGGTGAAGGTAGTCGTCGTGCCTACCGACGAGGAGATCGTCATCGCTCGCGACACCTTGGCAATCGTAAAAGAGAGTTAATTATGGTTCAATAGACTTTGACACGGAGCAGATCCGTGATTAAGCCAAAATTTTGGTTAGACGTGGCTGCTCGTGAGAGTAGCCATGTTTTTTATGTGCCTTTCCATGTCTTTTCCGCGAGGTGGAAGTTGGATTCAACTGGGATGCAACCGTAGAAATGACGAATGGGTAAATAGGGACTACAAGATGTCTCCAGGGAAGATTATACAAACGGAGAAAATCGCTCCCGAAATCGCAGATAGTTGCGTTGGCGATCGCAGATAGTTGCGTTGACGATCGCAGCTAACTTCGTTTTCGACCCCTAAAAGTGAGTGCTTCTTTCCGTGCGTTAAGGTTGGCTTTCGCCCTCGATATAATTCTCCATATAAATATGCTCACCATCGAACACGGCATAGGTGAACTGCCAGATCCAGTCGCCAAGTATCAACAACCTTGTCTTTTTGTTTAACATCAGGTCCAGTTCTATGTGGCGGTGACCGTAAATGAAGAAGTCAATGTCATCATGGTCTCGCATGTATTCCTTGGAATACACGACGAGGTGCTCCCTGTCCTCCCCCATATAGGGAGGTTCTTTCCCCCCAATACGTTTCAGTCGACTGTGCTTCGCCCAGTTCAATCCCAATTGCATGCCCCATCGTGGATGCATGGCGTTGAGCAACTTCTGGCAGGTAGGGCTATGGAAGACCTTGCGCAGCAACTTAAACTTGTTATCCGTGTCGCCCAAGCCGTCACCATGCGCCAAGTAAAACACCTTGTCGTATATTTCCATCGTGATGGGCTTGCGATGCAGGATGACACCACATTCCTCTTCCAGGTAACCGTATGTCCATAAGTCATGGTTACCCGTGAAGTAATGAACCTCCACGCCCATGTCAGTCAACTCACTCAACTTCCCCAGGAAACGGGTGTAGCCTTTGGGTACGACATATTTATATTCATTCCAGAAATCAAACATGTCCCCCAGCAAATAAATGGCGGAAGCTTTCAACTTGATGCTGTCCAGGAACCGCACCAGTCGTCGCTCTTGCATGCGTCTGTGCTCAATGGCGAGAGACCCCAGGTGGGCATCGGAAAGGAAATATACGTTCTTCATGATCATGATGCTTTGTAAGATTACTCAAATCCCAGTTCCACTCGAGCTTCCTCACTCATCATGCTTTGGTCCCAAGCGGGTTCAAACACGAGGTTGATGTTGGCGGAGGTGATGCAAGAGAGACTCTCCACCTTCGTCCGCACGTCTTCCAGGATGAAGTCGGCGGCGGGACAGGAGGGAGCGGTGAAGGTCATGTCGATGTCCACGGAGCCGTCTTCCTTCACGTCAATCTTGTATATCATGCCCAAGTCCCATATGTTTACGGGTATCTCAGGATCGTAGACGGTCCTCAGGACGTCAACGATGCGTTCTTCTGCTTTCAGTTTCTCTTCTTGTGTCATGGGTCGTTATGCCAGTAAGGTTTTGCCAACGCGGCAGTCATGTGTAACCGCAAATGTACAACAAAAAAGTGAGATAACGCATGAAAGTTGCCAAAAGAAGGTGAAAAACTTCTTCCTTTCTTTTTGACCGTCTCTCAGAGTTTTCCCTCCTCTTGATAGGAGTAATAGGCGCCGTCGGTTATGATGACATGATCGATGAGGAACATCCGCATGGTGTCACAGGCTTTCTCTACCCGCTGCGTCAATTGGTTATCCGCGCCACTTGGTTGCGTGTTGTTGCTTGGGTGGTTATGGCATAGGGCAATGACAGTGGCGTTGCAGAGAAGGGCCTCCTTGATGATGACCCGTACGTCGACCGCCGTTTCCGTGATACCTCCATGAGAGATGAGTTTCCTTTTTATGAGTTTGTAGGATTGGTTCATCAACAGCACCCATGCCTCCTCTACGCTGAGGTCTTGCATTAGTGGGTGCATATAGTCATAGATGGCACTGGCGGATGACAGTTTCGGACGTTCCTCCGGTCTTTGCATGCCACGCCGTTTTCCCAGTTCACAAGCTACCAGGATGGAGACCGCTTTCGCCAGTCCGATGCCAGAGTAGGCCATCAGTTCCTCGATGGTCATTTTTCCCAGCGTGTTCAGGTTGTTATGACAATCATTCATGACATGTTTCATCAGTTCCACGGCACTTTCCTTTTTAGTGCCGGAACCGATTAATATGGCAAGTAATTCCGCGTCGGAGAGAGCCTCGGGTCCTAATCGTTCTAGTTTTTCGCGTGGCCTGTCTTCCAGAGCCCATTGGGATATGGATAGTTTATCGTTCATTTATTGATAGAAGTTTTTCTCATAGGCACTAAACTCGTTTTTTCTGTTGACACATCTTTTCCACCAAGCTTCCAGGAACCCACATCCATACCCCGTGAGTTGGATGAACGCGGAGACGATGGAGAGCAGTCCTATCTTCAAGCTCTTGTTCTGCCAAGTGGCGTCCATGCCTATGAGGAAGGCATAGAGGAGTATGGGGAACAGGGGCGCGCAAGACCGGCAAACTATCGACAAGAGCACCAAGACAGCGAAGCCAACGGTGAAGACCATGGGTAACAGGTGGACCACCTTAAGACTGTCGGGATATTTCTTGTAGAGGTTGATGCGCGCGATGCCACTGTTATAAACTTGTCTCCAAAACTTCTTGAAGTCGGTGCGCCTCTTGTGCCAGACCCATGCCTCAGGGAAAAGGCGGCAACGGTAACCCGCCTTGAAGATACGTATGGAGAAATCGATGTCTTCTCCGAAACGCATTCGCGAGAAGCCATCCAATTCCTTGTAGACATCGTGTCGGATGCCCATGTTGAAAGAACGAGGGTAGAACTTATCCAGTTTCTTCTTTCCGCCCCTGATGCCACCAGTCGTGAAGAAAGAAGTCATGGCATAAGATATCGCCTTTTGTATGTTTGTAAACGATGAATGGGAACGATCGGGACCTCCGAAGGCATCGGCAGGTTCTCGTTCCAATTCATCGTTTATCGCTTTCAGGTAGCCTTGGGGAAGCACCACGTCACTGTCGAGTATCAAGAGATAGTCTCCTTGCGCCCGCTCCGCTCCGTAGTTGCGACTCTGCCCTGGTCCTGAGTTTTCTTTATAATAATAATGTATGTTCATCCTATCGGTGTAGTGCTGGCAAATCTCCTCGCAGGGATTCACGGAACCGTCTTCCACGATGATGACCTCGAAGTCTTTCACGTCTTGTCGCATGAGACTTTCCAGCAGCTCATCAACCTCGTCGGGACGGTTGTACACCGGTACGATGATGGAGAATCTCATCAGCTACTCGCTTACACGCCCCAGGTAACTGCCGTCGCGGGTGTCTACCAGTATGGTTTCCCCCTCATTGACAAAGAGAGGCACACGTACGACAGCGCCACTCTCCAGGGTAGCGGGTTTGGTGGCGTTGGTGGCGGTGTTCCCCTTGACGCCGGGTTCACTCTGGGTAATCTTCAACGTAGTCTTCACGGGCATCTCGGCAAGCAGGATGGTGCCGTCGGAAGTGTCGGTGACAACTTCCACCACGTCACCCTCTTTCATGTATTCCACGCCAGTGATCACGTGCTTGGCGATAGGAATTTGCTCGTAAGTCTCTTGGTTCATGAAAATGTAGCCAGTGGGATCCTCATACAAGTACTGGTAGGGTCTGCGCTCCACGCGTACGTCCTCCAGCTTGAAGCCAATCTGGAAGGTGCGTTCCAGCACGCGACCATCGGCAACGTTCTTTAATTTCGTAATCATGACAGTGTTGCCTTTTCCTGGTTTCCTGTGCTGGAAGTCAATGCAAGTCCAAATCTTGCCATCCATGCGGATGCAAGTGCCGATTTTGATTTCTTGTGAATTGATCATAATCTTAATATGTCTTTTATGAATAATATTCTCGTAGGAGTGAAAGCAGCTGCAAAGTTACTGTAAATTCAGCGAAAAACAAAGTGAAAGCAAGAAAAACGTAAATATTTAATCTAAATTTTGCGGAATTCTTTGTTGTTTCGAAAAATATGCCTAATTTTGCAGCCCAAATGGGATGCTCGTAGAGGGTGTTCCGCGGTAAGAGCAATTATTAATTAAACAGATACGATAAAATGAAAAGAACATTCCAGCCCCACAACCGCCGTCGCGTTAACAAGCATGGTTTCCGCGAGCGCATGTCAACCAAGAATGGTCGCCGAGTATTGGCATCTCGCCGTGCGCATGGCCGTAAGAAGCTAACCGTTTCTGACGAGCAGCACGGGAAGTAACGCGATTCAAAGGAGAGAAAGGCATCGGGCAGCAGAGAGGTTTCTTTGCTGCTTTTTGTTTGTTTTCACCCCCTTTTGTTTCTTGTTTCGCCCAAAATGATTATCTTTGTGCGTTCAATGTAAGGAAATGAAACCATCTGTGTTTTTCAAGAAGTTGTTTAGTCGGTACTTATGGGGTAATCTCCTGGCGATGCTGCTTGTTGTCGTCTTGTTGTGTGTCGGCGTCAAGATAGGTCTTGACGTCTATACGCATCATGGTGAGGAGATAGTCACGCCCGACGTGCGCCAGAAGACTAGCGCGGACGCGAAGTACCTGCTCACGGAGGCGGGGTTGAGCGCGGTGGTTTCCGATACGGGTTACGTGAAGAATCTGCCAGAGGATTGTGTCTTGCAGCAAATACCCGAGGCTGGCGCGAAGGTGAAGGCAGGCAGGGTGGTGTATCTTACGGTAAACTCTTCCAACACGCCCCGACTGACCATCCCTGATATCATCGACAATTGTTCCTTGCGAGAGGCGATGGCAAGGCTTACCGCCATGGGCTTCAAGTTAGGACAACCGAAGTTTGTCACGGGTGAGGCTGATTGGGTGTACGGTGTCTTGGTACGCGGTCGTCACGTGATGGTGGGAGAGAAGGTACCCGTGGAAGAAACGTTGATTATAGAGGTGGGCAATGGCCAGATTGACACTGCTGATTCCGTGGAGTTCATCGAACCCACTTTTGGGGATGACAACATGGAAGAGGGGGTTGCCATCAATCATGATATCGAGGATAACTTCGAGGTGGTGTCAGGCATGGAAGAGGATTTTCCTAATTGAGAATAAGCATCCGCAGATGATAGATTTAGATAACGACGAGTTGGAGTCTGGAGAATTGACGCTAGGTTCGCAGGAAACAGATGAACAGGGACTTTACGAACATTGGAAAGTGGAAGTCGACCCTGGACAATCCTCCATGCGCATTGACAAGTTCCTGGCGGAGAGGAATCCTCATTCCAGTCGCAACCGCATACAGAGTGCCGCGGATGCGGGTTGCATTCATGTCAACGGCAAACCCGTAAAGAGCAATTACAAGGTTAGGCCGTTGGATGTCATCACGCTGATGCTCGACCGTCCGAAGCACGACATGAGTATCGTCCCAGAGGACATCCCTCTAGATGTCGTCTATGAAGACGACCAACTGATGGTGGTTAATAAACAGGCGGGCATGGTCGTGCATCCTGGCGCCGGCAATTTCACGGGGACGCTCATCAATGCCGTGGCATGGCATTTGAAAGACTTGTCCTCTTTCGACCCCAATGATCCTGAGGTGGGGTTGGTGCATCGTATCGACAAGGACACAAGTGGTTTGTTGGTGGTGGCGAAGACACCCCAAGCGAAGACTTTCTTGGCAAGGCAGTTCTTCCAGAAGAACACCCACAGGTGTTACCATGCCTTGGTATGGGGACATTTCGCGGAGAATGAAGGAAGGATAGAGGGAAACATCACTCGTGACCCCAAGGATCGCTTGCGGATGACGGTGACGTCTCCCGAGAGTGGTGTCGGAAAACCAGCCATTACGCATTACCGTGTCATTGAGCGCTTTGGATATGTCACGTTGGTGGAGTGCGTGCTTGAGACGGGTCGTACGCACCAGATACGCGCCCACATGAAGCATGTGGGGCATCCCCTTTTCGGTGACGAGCGTTATGGTGGCACGGAGATACTGCGAGGACAGCGCAGCAGCACCTATAAGGCTTTTATCCAGAATTGCTTTAAGTTGTGTCCCCGTCAGGCTCTTCATGCCAAGACCTTGGGTTTCGTGCATCCCACCACGGGAGAGCAAATGGATTTTGAGAGTGCGTGGCCTGATGATTTCGCCGCGTTGATTCAGAAGTGGCGTGTCTATATCCAAGGCGCGGCGCAAGATACATTCGTAGAATAAACAGGAAGTAAATGGAAAGCATAAAGAGGACAATAGCCATCGTCTGTGGTGGAGATTCTTCAGAACATGATGTCTCCTTGCGTTCCGCGCAAGGACTGTATTCTTTCTTTGACAAGGAACGCTACGCTATCTACGTGGTCGACGTGAAGGGCACCGATTGGCGTGTTAACTTGCCGATGGGTGATAGCGTGGCGATAGACAAGAATGACTTCTCGTTCGTGGTGGATCGAAAGAAGGTGTATTTCGATTACGCTTATATCACCATCCATGGGAAACCGGGAGAAAATGGGGTGATGCAGGGGTACTTTGACCTCATCCACTTGCCTTATTCCACGAGTGGCGTGCTGGTGGAGGCACTCACTTTTGACAAGTACGTGTTGAATAACTATCTGCGGGGTTTTGGCGTTCACGTGGCGGACAGCGTTTTGTTGCGACGTGGGGAGGCTTATGATGAGCAGGAGATTGAGGCACGACTAGGAATGCCTTGTTTCGTGAAACCATCTGCCGATGGCAGCAGCTTCGGTGTCTCCAAGGTGAAGGAAGCCGATCAACTCGCCCCCGCTTTGCGCGTGGCTTTCATGGAGAGCAATGAGGTGATGATAGAGGGTTTTCTTGAAGGCATTGAGATTTCCCAGGGAGTTTACAAGACGAAGGAGAAGAGTGTGGTGCTTCCCGCTACCGAGGTGGTGACCAACAATGAGTTTTTCGATTACGATGCCAAATATAACGGACAAGTGAAGGAGATTACCCCGGCTCGTTTGTCTCCTGACACCGCCAGGCGTGTGGCGGAACAGACAAGTCGCATTTACGACCTTCTACACGCCAATGGCATCATCCGCATTGATTACATCATCTCCAAGGACGCTGACGGCAATGATGTCATCAACATGCTGGAGGTGAACACGACCCCAGGCATGACGGCAACCAGTTTCATCCCACAGCAGGTGAAGGCGGCAGGACTCGTCATGACGGAAGTCTTGACGGAGATAGTGGAGAACCAGTTTTAGCATAACCATATATCAAATACGGACATGATAACACCACGTGAATTTGACGAGATTCGTCCTTTCGAGAAGGAAGACTTGCCAGCGGTCTTCGAACGCTTGGCGAAACAAGAACAATTTCGGGCAGTCATGCAG
>X288_Common_Brushtail__coassemble_105_pt1 | contig 12557 bp, 9 predicted proteins | sample X288_Common_Brushtail__metabat2_high_PE_006 | metagenome-assembled genome bin X288_Common_Brushtail
TAGTTTGATAGCCACGAAAGAGGGATTCTTGTAACTGATGCCATGTTTGAAAGCGTTCTCTATGATACTAATGAAAAGAAGTGAGGGCACCATGACACCTTCATCATCGCTTTGGGGCAAGTCGAGCGAGATGCTCACTTTCTTGGGCGAATACCGCTTTCCCATCAAGTTTACGTAATTGGTGATAAACTCCTTCTCCTTCTGCAAGGAAGTGAAAAGTTGCGCACCATCGTAAAGCACATATCTCATCAACTTAGAAAGTTCCATGATCATCTCTTGCGCCTTCGCAGGGTCTATCTCTATCATGCCATGTATATTATTGAGCATGTTCATGAAGAAATGGGGATGGATTTGCGCCTTCAAGTATTGTAACTCGTGTTGCAGTTGCGTCGCCTTCAACTTCTGTCCTTCCTCTCTCTCATCTTGGTAGCGAGAAACCTGTACGAGGGCAAAATCACAACTCAAGATCAGCAATGAGATGATGATGTCAAGCGTCAGGGGCAACGGCATCTCCACAGGGTTCGAGACATCGTCCAGTCCTCTTCTGGGACGAGGGAGTGGTGGCTTCGGGCGTTCTCTCCTTTCAGTGAATTCAATGGGAGGAAAGGCATACGTGACAGAATCAGGACCATCACGCATTTCTTCTATTCCCATCTTGTCACGTCCCGTCTGCGAAGGTGGAGACATGATCCTTCCTTCAAGATTTCTGGGATATTGGTATATATACCGTATGGCACAAAAACCGCTTAGGAGCAGCAAGGCCACGAGAACATAGGTGCGCATCATCTTTCTCGGCAAGAATATGCGCAGTATCAGGTGGTGTACCAAGAAGAGCAAGAAGAATGGAAGGATGGCCAGCCAAGTTGGCAAGATATAATCCCACGAGAAAACCACCTTTCCTCGCACGACATAGACGATCGTAGCCACAACGGGGAAGGCCCACAACCATCCCCACAAGATCGTATATACAAGCCACCGATACCAACGGTGATTGAAATTTTTGATTCTTACCTTCATGAAACGATAGGTATATATATTATGGTACAGGTCCTGTTCTCTCCAAACTGTTTTACATTTCGTAACGCAAAAATACAACTTTAAACCGATACGTTGAAATAAACTCTGCCAATAGGCTCTTTTCCTCTGTAAATCGGCAATAAAGACTCTTTTTCGCAAATACAAGGATTATTTCTTGCAAAGATAATCATTTTTCCATAAATGAGGTTGCACTCACAAGAGCTAATAAAAAAAAAAAAAAGTGCGTTTACAGAAATTATTTCCGTATTCGGGAATCTATGTGTTACTTTGCATACACATAGATTCCACTTATTTATTGTCGTGTTAAGTAATTTAGGGTAGAAGATTGTAGGCACGGAGACAAAGGTTTAAGAGTATGCGAGAAAGCGCTGCTCTACGCTCACCCCATAAGAGGGTGAGCTTTTTATTTCAACGCCACTAATTCACAGAACAAATTGTTTTGTTCACAGAAAATATTTTCATTGTTTTGTCATAATTATTAATTTTGTTTCGTTACATGTGCATCTACATAAATGGAAATGACATTACTGGAAGATAACATATTGTCTGATTTCGCACCAATTTCTTTAGAGGAAATGGCACAAGTGCGGTTGATGAACCGTACCGACACGAAATTCGTTACCACTATGCCACGACTCTTAATGTTATTGGAAATGATTCATGCGAAATATCGCATACAGGAGATTGACGGTATGCGGAACATGTCATATTACACTTGCTATTTCGACACACCTGATTGCGACATGTTCGCCCAACACCAAAGAGGACGGAAGAAGCGCCAAAAGATACGGTTACGCATGTACGAGGATTCAGAACAGGCTTTTCTCGAAATCAAGAACAAGAACAACAGGGGGCGCACCAACAAGAGACGAATCCCCGTGGACAATGTAGAGGAAAACATCGTGAAGTATTCAGACTTCATTTACTCTCACTCTCGTTATGAACCAGGGGCTCTTCTTCCACAAATACAGAACCACTTCCATCGCGTCACGCTGGTCAACCACCGCATGACCGAACGCCTTACCATCGATACGGGACTTAACTTCCACAATATTCCTACAGAACATGACTATTCCTTAGAAAGGATAGTCATCATTGAACTCAAGCGGGATGGTAATACCTACTCACCCTCACTGGAGGCCTTGCGGAAATTGCATATCCATCCCTCAGGATTCAGCAAATACTGCATGGGAATGGCCCTGACCAATAGCGAACTTCGACAAAATCTACTAAAACCACGGTTGCGCTTGGTGCGTCACTTAACTCACCAAGCATACCTATATTAACTCATCATAACTCGAAAATTTATGGAAGAATTAGAATTTCATGAGACACCAGTCGTAGAGATGGCAGACACGTGGCAGTTGCTGCTACGCCTCACGATAAACACGCTCGTTACCTGGTGTATCATTCATTTCCTCTATTACCCAAAGAGCAAGCGCAGAGACTACTACTTCACGTTCATGCTTATCAGCGTGAGTATCTTCTTCTTGATATTCTTGCTGGGAGGTGTCAAACTCAAGATAGGATTCGCCTTGGGACTTTTCGCTATTTTCGGCATCATACGCTATCGCACGGAATCGATGCCCGTACGGGAGATGACTTACCTCTTCGTACTCATAGCGGTATCCGTCATCAACGCCTTGTCCATATCGCTCAGCTATGTCGAACTGATCATCACCAACTTGGTTTTCATCCTGTTTATACGCTTTGGGGAGGGCAATCGGTGGCTCAGTCATGTTTCATGCAAACTGGTACTTTATGACCGGGTTGACCTCATTCTTCCCGAGCGGAGGGAAGAACTACTGCAGGACTTGCGTCAACGTACAGGACTTGCCACCGTAAAGGTTGAGATTGGAGCCATTGATTTCCTGCGCGACACGACCAAACTGAAAATCTATTATAATGACGAAAACGAAGAAGACAATACCGTAAATCAACTTGTGAAATTACCTAAACCAACAGAACTATGAGAAGAGAAAAAATCGCAATGTCGCTGGTTGCGCTTATGGTAGCGACTGCCACGCAAGCTCAAAGTTTGTGGACATCAGCAGAAATGAAATTCGGTATCACGAAAGGACTGAACGGATATGTTGAAGGTGAGTACCGCACCACTGATGGACTGGATGATACGGAACGATGGGCAGCGTCTGCAGGACTGAGCTACAAGTTATGCGACTGGTTGAAGATGTCAGCCGAATATAGTTACATTCATCGACATGTTGAAAGTCGTACGACAAAAAAGGGCAACATCGTCTCTGATTATTGGCAACCACGCCACCGAGCCTCGTTCGCCTTGACAGGAAGTTATTCATGGAATCGCTTCACCTTCTCCTTGCGAGAACTCTACCAATACACCTACCATACAGAACAAACGGCTTCGAAATGGGATGGCGATGATGGTTCGGCAAAAGATGATGAGGTGATAGAAAGCAAGAGCAAGAACATCTTGCGCTCACGACTAAAAGCGGAATATGACATTCGCAAGAGTGGTTTCACTCCTTATGTATCTTGTGAATTGTACAACGACCTCGACGGTTTCACCTACGACAAGACTCGCTTGACAGTGGGTACTGAATATAAATTCAACAAGAAACATGCGATAGACGTGTTCTACCGTTATATAGACCGCAGCGACGACGATGACGCCAACGGTCATGTGATAGGCATCGGTTATTCTTTTAAATTGTGACAAATTAAAAAAATAATGAACATGAAACAGTACTTGATAAAACTAAAGTTGGGGGCAACGCTCTTGTTTGCTATCATGACACTGATGGCACTTTCCTCCTGTGGGAGTGATAGTATAGGTGATAGTATAGATTGGAATAACAACGCGACCAGCAGTAGCAGCGGAAGCAGCAGCGACGACAGCGACAGTCCGAACTTTGATGCCACTATCTCTGACTGGTCAGGTGAGACGGCTGACGATGCCGCTTCCGACGTGGTGGATACAAGCAATGAAGATATTTATTGGGAAGCCAACACGTTCTCCAATACCGTGACCGTCACCTATTCAGACACCTCCGCTTCTGTTACCACAACAAACAGCTCCATCCTTTATAACGTAGATGGAGCGTACGTGACCATCGACATGCAAACCAACTCGGTGTCGGGAGTAGAAATCGTGGTGTCTGGCAAGAGTAGCGACGGACAGTTGAAAATCTACGGAGAGAAGAAGTTCAAGTTGACCATGAATGGCGTGGAACTGACGTCCAGCAAAGGTCCCGCCATCAACAGCCAGTGCAAGAAGCGTGCTTTCGTGCATTTGACTGATGGTACGACAAACCGGTTGACTGACGCTTCCTCATATTCTGACGATCCCTACTATCTCAGCGGTTCTTCTGCTGACAGTGAAGATCGCAAGGGTTGTTTCTTCAGTGAGGGAAACCTCATATTCAGTGGGACAGGTATACTGGTTGTCGAGGGCAACTACAAGCATGGCATCGTCACGGATGGCTATTTCTACATGCGTCCCGGTGTGACCATCACCGTGACAGGGGCAGCGAAAAACGCCATCCACGTAAAGGGTGACGAGGATGACAATATTGGGATATACGTAGCTGGAGGTTTGATTTATGCCAATGTTTCCTCAACGGCAGGTAAGTGCATCAAGTGCGACCTCGATGCCGAGATTGCAGGAGGTCAACTCCTATTAAACACTTCTGGCAACGCCACTTACGATTCTGACGAGAAGGACACTTCTTCCGCCGCTGGCATCAAGACCGACGGTAACGTCATCATCTCTGGTGGCACGCACACCTTGAAGAGCACGGGCAAGGGCGGAAAAGGAATCAACGCTGACGGATACATCACCATCTCTGGTGGAGTGACCACGGTAACCACCACAGGTACTAAATACACTTATTCGCAGAGTCTGACTTCCTCTCCCAAGGGTGTAAGAGCGGAAGGCAACATCACCATCAGCGGTGGCAATTTGAACATCTCCGCAACAGGCACGAGCGACGGGGCTGAGGGATTGGAGAGCAAAAGTACACTCACGATTACTGGTGGGGATGTTTATTCCTATGCCTATGATGACGCCATCAACGCCTCTTCCGCCATCAACATCAGTGGAGGAAATGTCTATGGCTACGGTATCAATAATGATGGCATCGACTCCAACGGATCTTTGGTCATCTCCGGAGGACTGGTCATCGGATGTGGGACAACCTCTCCTGAGGGAGGACTAGACTGTGATAACAGTAACAATTTCCGTATCAATGGAGGAACAGTAATCAGTGTGGGTGGTTCCCTTGAGAACAACCCCTCTTCGTCTAGTTCGCAACGCTCGGTGGTCTACAACGGCATATCTGCTTCAAAAGGCAACATGATATGCGTACTGAACAGTTCCAGCACCCCGATTCTCACGTTTGAGTTCCCACGTACGATGAGCAATCTGACCTTCTTCTTCAGTACACCTGACATCAAGTCGGGACAGACCTACACCGTCTCCTCTGGAGGAACTCTCTCGAGTTACACTGACTCCTGGAACGGATGGTACGATGGTGGCACTTGGTCGGGAGGCTCAACATTAGGTTCTTTCACCTCTAGCAGCGTCGTCACTACCGTAGGCAACAGCAGTGGCATGGGCGGTGGAGGTATTGGTCCGCGATAATACCTGTTTCATTTTCATATGTTCAATATCCCGTGCCTGTCGGCTGCCGATAGGTACGGGATATTTTCATTTCCCCGTGTCACCAGCACATGTCACTTTTCCTCAAAAGTGCGGAAGACAAGATACTGTCCATCCCCGGAAAGAGTTACCTTACCTCCCATTGCCTCATTGAGTGTACCTTGCCACAAACTATCATAGTTATAGACTTGCCAACGGAAACCCTCCCCTCGCAACGAATGGCAACCAAAATTGTAGATGCTGACTTGTTGGTGAGGGAACGTGGCAAACGTGTTCATACCTTGGGCTGGCGTGAAGTAGCCGTAATCGGTGATCATCGTGACCCGAAGTCCGAAATCTCCCATATACCTCATCATTAAGGCGATATTCCCCAACGTATGGTCTTCACGCTTGCCCGTGGCTCCCAAATAAGCGATATCTTTCCAGCCTTGTGCCACGCAGTATCTCGTGGCCTTGGTGAGGTCATTATCCTCTTGCTCCGCTACGGGAAAGAAAATGTCGGCATACTTCTGTCGTAATTCCTCTGAGATGGAATCGCCATCACCGACGATAGCGTAGGGACGATGAGGATAATTGAGCACTGCCCCATCACAGCACACCACCTTGTTCGCTCGTTCCAGGATGTCAAGAGCGACAGGTTGGTGTGGATAGTCGCCATCAGCCAGTACGACGGCATCGAAAGTCGTATCGGAAAGTATCAAGGGGTAGTGCATGTTTCCATCATCTTTTTCCACTTGAAATAACCCGCCACGGCTATCACCGTATAAAGACCATACAGACTCGCCGTGAAGGGAATATCCTTATAGACATAAAGTACCGCTGACACCGCGTCGACCACAATCCAGATGAGCCACTGCTCTACATACTTGCGTGCCAATGCCCAGAGACCTATAAAACTCAAGGCATTGATAAACGAGTCGGTGATAGGTACGTTGGAGTTAGTAAAGCGTATCAATATCCAGTAAATGGACGCCCATGCCACGAGGAAGAAAACCACTGATGGCATGATGTAGCGCACCCTGAAGTGAGAGATAGGCAACTCCTCCTTGGGATCGTCACGCTTGTGGCGGAAGAACCTCCAGGAGAAATAACCGTAAATGGCTGCCAAGGTATAGTAGATGGACATGCCAAAGTCGGCATACAGTCCATGCTCATAGTACAACACGGTGCTCAAGGCAGGCATGATGACTCCCACTATCCACAAGGCGATATGCGCCTTGTACTCAAGCCAGATATACAACAATCCCGTGAGGGTTGTCAGTATATCCAGCCAATGAGTCGTTATAAAATCCATTATTAGAAATTAATGGAGACGTGAGCCATCCAATTGAAAGGCGCACTGGGCGCGAATCCTGCCTCATAAGGATCGTCCACGCAGTAAGCCTCCGCCTTTCCGTTATTCATGCGGTAACTAGGTGCTGCCCATCCGTTATTGTCATGCTTGTCACTGAAGATATTATAGAAAGTCACGCCCAAGGTGATTTCCTTGATGGCAAGCGATTTGATGGCAAAAGTATAACTCAGGTTGACATTCGTCTGAAAGAAGTCTTCCAGCATCATGCCCACCTCACTCTGTACCGTACCGTCATCATTATAGTTGACGTAGCTCTTGAAACCTGTGTTGGTGAGGTATTGTTCACCCACATACGGACTCTGTATGGCCGCGTTGAATCCCTTGTAGTTGAAATTGAAGATGTTGTTGAAGATGAAGTCAGGACTAAAACTGAGATGGGTGTCACCTAAGTTTATCGCCTCATCGGTCTCAGCGTCGGTGACTGTCCAGTCCTTAGCCCTGTTCTTGCTCCATGTGGCGTTCAAGTCCCAACGAAACCAATCAACGGGTTTCCAAGCTGCTTCCACTTCCACGCCCGCGCGATAGCTCTTGCCAGAGTTGTCATTGCTGGCAATCATCTCCCCTATGTCATTGAGTTCACCGGTGAGCACATATTGGTTGTCGTAATACATGTAATATAGGTTGACACCTGCGCTAAACCGTGGACTCTCGTATTTGTATCCCACCTCCACGTCTTGCAACTTCTCCGCGTTAAGACTGCGTGACTCGTTGTCCTCATAATCATTACGAGTGGGTTCCTTGTGGGTAAGCGCGTAAGAGGCATACACCTTGTGGTTTCTGCTTATTTGGTAGGTAAGTCCGAACTTTGGATTGAGGAAATCAAAATCATCGTGTGCCCAGATGGCATCATCAGTGTTAGCGCCCCACCAGTCTCCAGGATTCTCAAGACGGTAACCCACATGACGGTATTGCAGGTCAACGAAGGCGTTGAGTCCCTTCACGAATTCCCACTCCACCTTACCATACACGTTGAAATCCGACTTGTAAGCGTCGTTGTTATAATATTCCCAGTCTGGAAAGAGTTCATTAACGGGGTTCTTGACCCACTTCACGAGTCCGAAGTGATGGCCATCATATCTGTTCCAACCACTTCCGAGGGTAGCTTTCAGTCCACGGAGGTTATTGTAGTTGACGGAGGCGATGGCACCATAGAAATCGTTGTCCATCTTCTTTTGCCTTACCAAGTCACTGTAGGCGGTCGCATAGGTGTCTGCCAAACCATAATCCGCCAAGTCCTTTCCTTCCTTATACTCTTCATAGTAACCTTGTCCCTTGGTATAATGAGCCGCCAACGAGAAATTCCAGTAGGGGTTGACTATCTGATCCCATATGAGATAATAATGCTGTTGATGGTAGTTGTCGGTTTGGTTGTCGTAATAACGCATGTTACCATCCTCGTCGTAGTACACGCCACAGGAGTTGTAACGCCGTCCGTAAAGACTTTGCTCGTACTTGCTGGCGTAGTTCCACGCGTGATAGGTCTCTTCCACGCCATTGAAAGTAACAAACTTCACCATCGTGTTTTCACCGAAATAACCTGCTTGCAAGAAATAGGAATTTAGTTTGGTGGATGCCCTGTCGAGATATCCCTTGGAACCGATGTTGGAAAACCTTCCCTGCACTGCCCAGTGGTCTCCGAGCAGACCCGTACCGAAACGTACCGTTTCCTTGTGACTGTAATAGGAGCCTGCACTGGCATCAATGCTGAAGAAAGGTGTGGTGCCGAGGTTGTCAGTCTGCATGTTGAGTGTCGCCCCAAAGGCACCTGCGCCATTGGTGCTCGTGCCCGCCCCTCTCTGTATCTGCATACTTTGCACGCTCGAGGAGAAGTCTCCGATATTGACCCAATACACCTGTCCACTCTCGGCGTCATTCATGGGAATGCCATTAGAGGTGATATTGATGCGACTAGGGTCGACACCTCTCACGCGGATGGAAGTATACCCAATCCCGTTGCCCGCGTCGGAAGTGGTCGTGACGGAAGGCGTGAGCGACAACAGGTAAGGCACGTCTTGCCCGAAGTTCACTTTCTTGATTTCCGCCTTGTCAAGGTCCTTAAACGCCACGGGGGTTTTACTCGAGGCACGAGTGGATGTCACTTGCACATCCTGCAGTTCATACGTTTTCAGCGTATCAAGCGGTTCCGACGCCCCTACGCCAGCGACGCACAAGAGTGCGGTCGCCATGATTACTTTCTTCTTCATGAAGTCCTTAAATTATATCACTATACATTAAGGGGGTATAAGATGGTGGAATCCCTGCGCCGGCATTATCCGTATCAGGTTCTATGGGTCTAATCTCAGCCCGCCAATCAACGAGCACCCCTTAGCTAGCATTTTGCTAACCAACGGCAAAGGTATGAATAATCTTTGGAACCGCAAAATAAATTGGAATAAAAACGCGCCTCAGGGGCAATTTCAGGAATCGAGGACAGTCAACTGACCGGTATAACTATCCATAATATACCCCTTCACCACCACGTCTCGTGGTATGAGCGGGTGGTTTCTCACGAGATCCACTGTCTCCAAGACGGCAGTCTCCGTATCCTCGAATCCCTGCAACCAACTGTTGAGGTCGATGCCACAGCGTCGCATCAATGAGATATGCTCGTCGTCGATGCCCCGTTCTCTCATCAGGTGCAACATCTCCTCTGCGTCCATCCCTTGCACGCCACAATCCGTATGCCCGATAATCATCACCTCGTTCACCCCAAGTTCATAAATGGCGACGAGAAGTGAGCGCACGGTACTGTCAAAGGGATTGGTGATGACCCCTCCTGCGTTCTTGATGATTTTCACGTCACCATTCTTGATGCCAAGGGCTGCTGGCAGCAGGGTGGTAAGTCGGGTATCCATACAGGTGACAATGGCTATCTTCTTGTCGGGATACTTACTGGTTTTATACGCCTCATAGGCTTTGCTTTCCACGAAAGCCTTGTTGTGTTTTAACATTTCTTTTATCATAATCGTAATCTAATGTTCTATCAATACCTCATATTCATCTGGTTCCATGGTGCGCATTGTGTTGCTGTTGGCATCCCACCACTCTAGTTGACTAGCATCGAGGTGAAGAGTAACGTTTTTTTCTTCTTCTGGCTGCAATTGCACACGCTCAAAGGCACGCAATGCCTTGATGGGACCATCGGTGTCAGCAGGTTTTCGCAGATATACCTGTACCACGTCGGCTCCCTCACGCTTACCAGTATTCTTCACCGACATTGTGACGGTGCAGCTATCCTTTTGTTTCTTCACTTCAGGCTTGGATAAAGAGAAGGAGGTATAGCTCAGGCCATGACCGAAAGCGAAGAGGGGTTCACCTTGGAAATAACGATAGGTACGACCCTGCATGCGATAGTCGAGGAAGTCGGGCAACTGTGTGTCGTCTTTATAAAAGGTAATAGGCAGTCGACCGGATGGGTTCACCTTGCCAAAGAGAACCTCAGCAATGGCAGTACCCCCTTGTTCTCCAGCATACCATGCTTGCAACATGCCGTCGCAAACCTCTGCCTCGGGCGTGAGGGCGATGGCTGAACCCGAACAATTGACAAACACAATCTTCTTTCCCACATCGGCAAGTGCCTTTACCAATATACGTTGACTTGCGGGCAACTCAATGCTGGTACGGTCGCCTCCCTTGAATCCTGGTTCACTTACCTTCATCTCCTCACCTTCAAGTGTAGGCGATATACCACCGACAAATATAACCACGTCACGGGCTCTTACCTGTTCTACCAGTTGCTGCGGTGTCAGTTGCGTCTTCACGCCCATACCAAATTTCAACATGGCGAGGGCATCCCCTTGCATAAATTCTATGGTTATGGGGTAACGTTTGCCTGCCTCAACACTTACCTCACATGTGGCACTTTGGACACGCTCACGACTGCGCCATACGTCAATCACGGTATCACCATCAAAGATGATACGCATACGGTCATCTGCCGATATGTTTAACATTAGCGTCTCCGTATGAAGAGCCTCGTAAATGCCCTCATAACGAGCAGAGAAGTTGGTGAGGTTCACACCTGGTGCGAATACCGTCGCTCCCCCATTCGACAGGTTGAGCGGTGCAGTGTAAGTGGCGGTGGCAACAGGTGTACCTTGCAACTCCGTATTATTATAATAAGTAGCCGACAGTCCTAGACTGCCATCAGCGGTGCGCAGTTGTCCGTAGCGTGACAGCAATTGTTCATTGCGAGTGTATCCAGCACCAGCTACATATTTCACGTCACTGGCAATAGTGTTGATTCCCGCAAGTATCGATACCGTCTTGGTGGCATAACCCGTATAGTTTCCCCATAACATAAGCGAATCGGTGGCATTAGGTCCAATCACCGCCACCTTGGCATTAGGCGAAAGAGGCAGCAGGTTATTGCGGTTCTGCAAAAGCACCACTCCCTGACGGGCCGCCTCAAGAGCCGTAAGTTTGTGTTTGTCTGATGCTACGACAGATGCAGGTATTTTGGTCCACGACACTAATTGGTCGTCATCGAAATCGCCCACACTGAATCGTCCACTTAACAACCTTACCACACTACTGTCTATTTGCTCTTGTGTTATCAGTCCATCTGCCAGAGCCTTCGGCAAATTCTTGTAGTTCCCACCACACTCAACATCAGTGCCACTTATCACAGCCTTGGCAGAGGCACTAGCAGCATCGGGACTCACTTCATGACGTCCTTTGATCCAGAAGTCACCTATAGCACCGCAGTCACTTACCACTACCCCATCGAAATTCCATTCATTTCGCAATATTTGTCTCAGAAAACGATTAGAGCCGCAGCAAGGATCTCCGTCAATGCGCTGATAAGCGCACATAACCTCTCTTACGTTACCTTTCTGCACCAACGACTTGAAGGCTGGAAGGTATGTTTCCCACAGGTCACGCTCAGGCAATTGTTGTATATCGAACGTATGACGATTCCATTCCGGGCCACTATGTACGGCAAAGTGCTTGGCGCACGCCAATAGCTTGTAATAGTTCTGACCCTCAGGCAGAGATCCCGTATTGGGGTCTGTGCCTTGCAAACCAGCTACCACACTCAATCCCATCCTCAATGTAAGATAAGGGTCTTCCCCGTATGTTTCTTGTCCTCTTCCCCATCGTGGGTCACGGAATATATTGATGTTAGGAGTCCATACACTGGTACCTTGATATCGTTTTATGTCTCCAGCATGTCGCGCTTGCGTGTTCTTCACACGCAATTCGTCGCTCACCTGACTAAACACCTCATAAACCAACTTGTCGTTCCACGTAGAAGCCATCATCATCGTGATGGGATAAACAGTGCTGTAACCATTCCGTGCCGCACCATGCAAACCTTCACTCCACCACTCATATTGCGGAACGTTAAGGCGCTCCACGGCCTGCGAGCCATTCATCATTACCTGTGCCTTTTCCTCAAGCGTCAGTCGCTGACATAAATCAACGGCTCGTTCATGTGGTGAAAGTGCGGGATTCTGGTAAGGAAGCATCCCATCTGAAGTCGCCACATATGGTATAGGCTGTTGAGCCATTGTGGTCGTGCGGCAC
>X288_Common_Brushtail__coassemble_107_pt1 | contig 12446 bp, 6 predicted proteins | sample X288_Common_Brushtail__metabat2_high_PE_006 | metagenome-assembled genome bin X288_Common_Brushtail
GCGTGAGGAACTCCCCAAGATAATCCGCCAACCCTCCTGGGACGGATACCCGTTGCAAGAAGTAACCTGACGTGAAGAGGAAGAGTTGGTACTGCTCTTGAAAGCTCAGTACACTCTTGTAGGGAAAAGCCCAAAAGTAGAATACCGCCACGGTGAATATCACCGAGAGTATTATGGGCAATAGTTTATTGAATTGGAATTTCACGCGTTCGTTTATTATTTTATCGTATGGTCACATTCTGTCGTTCATCACTCCAAAGAAGGTCGCGCATCTCATGTGCATCTATCTCCACCCACTGACGGGTAAAGGCAGGCACGTTGTAGGCTCGCATCATATCGTGATAGTATTTCTTCGGATTCCGCTGAGGCAAGAGGAAAGGCTTGGACGCCTGACCATGTTCATCGATGGCAGCGAGGTAGAGACGGGTGAAGGCTCCATCTTCTCGCTTGGAGGCGAACACCACCCACCGACTATTACTCGACCAATTGTGGTAACTCTCCGTATGGTTGGAGTTGAGTGCCTTGAGCGGCCATGTCTCTCTCGTTTTCAAGTCTAACATCCATAGGTCTGCCGATGGCTGGGCTATAGGGAAATTACTGCGGTCTGCCTTTGTATACATAAGCCACTTGCCATCGTGACTAGGACGCACGAGCACGTAACTTTGATTATCCTTTGGACCATTGAGCAAGGTGTCTGTTTGATTACTGAACGTCCCCGTCTTTGCGTCAAAATCAATGGCGACGACGGAACATTTCACCTTCTCGTATTCCCGAGGCAGGTCGCAGGCGTGACTCGTGCTGTAATAGAGCGTCTTGCCATCCGCGGAGAAAGCGGGGAATATCTCTTGCGCCTGTGTAGTCATCAGTTCTGGAGCGCAAATCAACTCATTGGTCTCCGTATCCAGAACGACAATATTCGAGAATGAATGAAACACCTCTATCGGTTGGTTTTGTTTCGTGAAGAAACTTTGATGCACCGAATTGGTGGCATAAGCCACGTAACGACCCTCTGGATGCCAATAGGCATAGCTCCCGGCGGCACGTGTGGAGTCGGTCTTGGTATTGAACCATCGCTGTTTTCCGTCTTTCATGACCAGGGTGCCACCATGCATGCCACGCACCTGAAAAGTCAACTGTTGAGGATTATTGCGGTTGGGAGTATGGCAGTTCATGCATTGTCCAGGCACAAGTGTCTCCACGAGTATGGGATCCTCACGGAAAGAGTGCAAGTCACGCTGATAAATGCCAATGTCGCCTCCCACCTCATAGCCTGGTTGTATGAGACGGTAAGTAAGCCCATAGTCATCAAGGGGCACGTCGCTGACGCACATCTGGAAGTCCCGATACTTCTCCCATTGTCCTCCTCGTTTCACACAGACAGTAAAGTTCAGTTGTCCTCCCCTATTCTGTTCAGTAAGCGTCGCCCATTCTTCTTCGTCGAAATCCGCGCAAGAGCCGTTGCTATGGATTTCTCCTCCACGACTTCCCCGTACCACGACATCCATCCTATCAACACTTTCTTTCATGTTGAAATTCATTGGGGCAATACCTGCGGGTATCGTCACGCCGATATAGTCGGGATAGATATCCGGCAACTTAGACAGCATTTTCACGTCCTTCGGACTGTTGTCGCAAGCCACCAACAAGAAGAGGAGTATATATAGGTATATCTTTTTCATTGTCCCATCATCCTCCGTGCGTATTGTCCGTAACTTGAATCCATCTCACGTCCCTGACTCCGTATCAAGCGGACGGCATCCCTATAGACGCGAGGCATGACCGCATAGCCACCATATTGCTGGACGACACCCATGTACTGCATGACGTCTTGCATTTTCCCATCCAGTAACAACTGTGCCATGAAGTAGTCTAGTGCCATGGCATTATGATTGTTGGAGATAAACAACTGTCCGAACATCTTGTCTTTCTCCCCATAATTGAAGAGAAAGTCGTTTTGAAATCGCATACGGCGCATCCTCCCCCATTCGGGATGACGGTTGATGGCTTTCTCGTCGTGCATGATATCTTCCGCTTCCAATGCCCAAGAGCGATAGAACAAGCTTCGCTTAAGTTCGTCGAGGTATCTCTGTGCCACGTCATACTGTCCGTTTACGATATAACATTCCGCCAAGCGTTTTGTCCATCGCCCACTCTTCCGCAGGTTGAGCACCGACTGCTGCAAGTCGAAAGCATAGCGCAGCGCACTCTGTACCATTCCGAGTTGATAAAACACCTCGGCAGAGGGAGCGTTGGAGAGATTGTCTCTCGTTGAGGGCATGATGAGAGCATCGTCACCACTTTGATAGAAATCAAACTGACGGTCTGCCAACTGACGTGTTTTCGCCAAAGCCAGATTTACCGCATTGCTGCTGAAACTATTTCTCGATTGCCATTTCTCTGCCCTTGCGATAATCTCCTGCCATTGTCCCTGTCGGATAAGCATGTCTTGTTTCAGTGCCTCACAAGTATCCTTGTCGTAAGCCTTTACGGAATAGACAGCAATGACACAAAGTGAGACACCCACGATAACGGCATAGGCTATGCGGAAAGAGACCTTGCCATCCTTAAGACGGTTCTCCAAGAAAGAACGCGCGGCATAAAGCACTACCGTTACGAGAGGGATAATCCACATCATGGCAGTGCCATGCTCTGGTATGCGATAATAGTTGATGCCCCATAAGACAGCGACAAGGGGATGTTGCGGCAAGAGGAAATGATAGGCCAAACCTTCTATCGCCAAGAGCCAAACTATATAGAAGCACTCCTTACGGATAGAATCTACGCAGCGCAAGGCAAGGTAGAGCCATGCCATCGGACCCATAAGCCAATAAAGGATAGGAAGGACGAGGACATCTGTACACCATGCCGTTTGTTTCCTCATCGCACGATAAGCGACAAGTGCCAGCAACAATGCCACGGAATAACTCAATAACACCTCACTGTCCGCCATCAACCACAAAAGCAGCAAGGGTATCACAAGTCGTCCCGTCGTCGTAGGCTGAAAGAGGGAAATGGCGACAAACAGCAAACCCATCATCACCGCTCCCGACCAGGGATGATAGAAGAACTGGACGACAAACTCAGACACCCAGTCAGCCAATCCACCAGGGATACTCAGTCGCTCCACAAGATAGTCGCCCGTGAAGAGGAACAATTGGTTTTGCTCATGGTAATTGAGATATTCGGGATGCACGAACATCCAGACCACGAACACCACCACGGCAATGAGCGGCAGGTATATAAACTTCCAGGAAAGATGTCTAGAAAAGTTCCTCATCCGCGTTAATTCTTCTTTCCGGGATACCTCTTTATCAGTTCATCACGAAGCACTCCCTCTGGTTGACGTCGCGCGAAGGCAGCATAATCCGCACGCACGTTGGCTTGGTACTTACGGATGGTATCTCGGCGCGCCTCTTTGGCAATATTTAGGGAGTCGAGCCTTTGTTTCAGGAGCACGAAGTTCTTATGCCGCGACTCCGTCATCTTCTTAAATTCATTCAACGAATCATTTTGGGGAGTGCCGATGGCCTCGCTCTCTTGTCCGATATGCACCTTCACCTCGCCTGGCTCCGTCACCACAATGAGTTGTTGGATACCACGGCGATAACGGAAGTCTAACCGCAAGTCGTAGATGCCCACGGTATCTTTCGTAAACTCAAACTTCCCGTCCTTGATATGAACAGAGTCAACGTGCGCCGCATCCTGTGGACCTACCGTGGGCACCAAGAATATCTTGACATCGTTGAAACGTGTCGAGATGGTACCACGGATATGGCAAGCACCATCCTTGTTGTCAGGTTTGGAATCATTGCATGACGTGATGAGAGCCATTGCCATAAGACCTAAGGCACAAGCCAAGAGATTGTTCACATGTATGTTTTTAGCTCGTTTCATCTACAAAACAATATTTTACAATGCAAAAGTAATAAATCTATTTGTAATAACAAAAACTAGCCCCGACAACATCACTGCTGCCGGAGCGAATAAATATATATAGAAAGGATCACAACTTCCTTTTACTTCTTCTTGAAAGCCCACCATGTGGCCTCACCCCAAGAGCCTGCTGTCTGCGTGGAGTAAACAAGTTGCAGTTGATCTTCAGAGAGCTTTACGATACTGAAGACTGTTGGCATATAACCACCGCTGTTAATCTGGAATGGGAAGAGGATAGCACCTTCGGAGGTGTTCAACTTACCCAGTTCACCGAAACCATTTTCATTAGAGTAGTATTCGCCATTGCTCCAATTCGTAATCTCATAAGAACCACTGCGGATCTGTGTGCCATCTGCGGCATAAGACGTAACAGATGCGAGATCATAGTTGAAAATCATGTAAGCGTCGGGGTCTTCCTCACCAGTAGCTTCACCAGTATTAGAGTGGTTGAGCTGACCAACGAGGTCTGCGGGAGCACATGCCCACCAGATACCGCCAGTCCAATCAGCACCACCGCCGTTGTCACCCATGTTTCCCCATGAGCCACCGTCTTCACGCCATGTGGTATCCCAAGTCCAAGCCTTTGAAGCATTCTCGGTAAGGTTGCCGGAACCATCGCTCTCACTCTTGAAAGCCCACCATGTGGCTTCACCCCAAGAGCCTGCTGACTGCGTGGAGTAAACAAGTTGTAGTTGACCTTCCGAAAGCTTCACGATACTGAAGGTTGTCGGCATGTAACCACCACTGTTGATCTGGAATGGGAAGAGGATAGTGCCCTCAGAGGTATTCAACTTACCCAGTTCACCAAAGCCATTCTCATTAGAGTAGTATTCGCCATCGCTCCAACCAGAAATATCGTAAGAACCGCTGCGGATTAGCGTGCCATCTGCGGCATAAGTCTTGATGGATCCCTCATCATCAATTTCCATGTAGGCATCGGGATCTTCCTCACCAGTAGCTACGCCCGTGCTAGAGTGATTGAGCTGATCAACGAGGTCTGCGGGAGCACATGCCCACCAGATACCGCCAGTCCAATCAGCGCCACCGCCGTTGTCACCCATGTTACCCCAAGCACCGCCATCTTCACGCCACTCGGTGTCCCACTTCCATATCTTCGAACCATAATCGTTGGATGCGATCAACTTGATTTCCTCATCCAAGTCGCCCGCCACCTCAACGGTAAGTTGCTTCGATGTTTCAACGACAGTGCCATCAGAGTTGACGAAACGGATATAGACGGTTTGGTTTGGATCGCTACCACGGTTGGGACGCAAGAGGAAAGAACCCGATGCGCTGCCATAAGACAACAAGTTCTCAGAACCATCGCTCTTATAGTTGTAGATGGTAATGATCTGTGCCGGACTGGTGCTAAACACAATCCAATTGCCATCTTCCTGCGGAGTCACATAGTCGGTCATCGAGTACTGCTCGAAGCTGACCATTGCATCCAGATCCCCAGAAGTCAACGAATTGACGTCGAAGTCTCTTTCAGTCTTGGAGGGATCGCAGGACGTTAACACTGCGACGGTCGCCAAGGCTATTCCTAATATGTATTTTTTCATTTTAGAATCGGTTTAGGCGGGGAACCGAAGTCCCCGTACGTTTTCGTTAATGTTATTAATTGTAAACAGGTGTTCCGCTCATGTTCGCTCCCGAAACGGAAGAACCCCATCCTGCGTTCTGCTTCAAGAGGCTCTCGTCGTTTACCTTCTCTATCTCTGATGGCGGTATCGGCGGGAAGCCATCGGTAGCGGCATAACGTTCCGACCAACTGCTAGAGGCATGGTGCATGGTAGCCCATGTACCCGTATAGTTCACGCTCTGCCCTTCCTTCGCTCCCTGTATCTTCGTGGCGGCGAGACAGCTAGAACCACCATTCTTGCCCGACCAGCGGCGCAAGTCGTTGAAGCGCAAGCCCTCGAAGGCAAGCTCCCATTGGCGCTCGTTCTGGATGTTGGTCCAGGAATAGCTTACGGCAGATAGTCCAGCGCGGGCACGCACCTTATTCATATAGGTAGCGTCGCCTGTCAACTCTGAGTGCATCAGATAAACATCAGCAAGACGCATCAGTATCATGTCACCATAGTGGGAACCCTGGAAAGAGTTACCGTTGGAACATACATAGTCTGCCTGTATACATGCCCACCAAGTGTAGCGGTTTGTGTAGTCGTCCCAGTCAGTACCAGTAGACGCTGTGCCATCATAGCCCTTTAAGCAGGTGATGGGCATATTCTTCTTATCGTACTTGCCAGTCTCCTCAGTGCAAGAGGTGGTGTAAGCGAAGCCATCCGGGATTTCCTCGTCACAATTGAGAATAGAGGCACGCTTGCGCAGGTCGGTATCAGGCCAGTTGTCCCAAGTCTGCTGGGTAACGGTACCCTGACCCCATCCATAACCGAAGGGGAAGGTCTCCTGACCTCCGTTTTCCTTTCCATCAGCGTCCGCGTCACAACGGAGAGCCATGTAAAGAGAGGACATATTGGTGTAACCCATTCCCACCGTACCGTTCCAAGAGGCTATGTTGCCAAACTGAATCTGGAAGATTTCCTCGGAGTTGCCATTGCCAGCCCATAACAGCTTTTGTCCATCTACGCCAGTAACATCCTTAGTGTAGTCATAATCGTCTACGGTCAACTCGTTGGTATACTGCCAGAGATTGCGGAAGTCGCCCACAAGCTCGTAGCCACCATTGTTGATGACATCCTCCAATGCGCTTACCACGTCTGACTTAGACAGAGAAGTGCTGGTCACGCCTTCCTGCTCAGGAAGTTCCACGGCTTCCAAACTGGCTGTCGCCAACTCGCCCGCTTTCTTGTAGAAACCTTGGTAGAACATATAGGCACGTGCCAGATAGGACTCAGCGGTATACTTCGTCGCGTGTCCGTCACCTTGTGTCTTCTGGTTCATCAGCGAGGCACCGCTCACGAAGTCAGCCAAGATATGAGGATAGATGACAGTCTCCGCATCTTGTTGTGGACAAGGTGTAGGACGACTAGCCTCCCAGTAAGCTGGCACGTCGCCCCAGAACTGTGTAGCCCACAACGTATAGAAACCACGAAGGAAGTAAGCCTCACCAAGCAATTGGTTACGGTCAGACTCGTTGCCTGTCCAATCGCTGTTGTCGATGGAGAAGATGATGGAATTAGTGCGAGCGATACCTTGGTAAATCGTCTCGAAAGCGTTGTCGTAAAGAGCGTCCTTGTTGGTCATCAGGTGAGCTATGGCATGAGCCTCAACGTCACCCGTACCACCGCCACCGTTCTGCTCGTCAGACATGATGTCATAGACGAGATATGGATGCTGCAAGGGATCATTACACATCTTGTTGAGGGCGGAATAAGCTCCTGCCAACAACTTGTCTACATCCGAGTTGGCCGCGGGAAAGTTTCCGGTGTTGGCCGTAGTATAGTCGGTCACCTCCATCTGGTCATCACAAGCCGTGAAGCTGAGGGCCACACCAGCCGCGAGGACAAGGGATGAAATTAACTTTTTCATAATGTGTTGTTATTTGATGATGGATTAATATTAGAACTTGATACTTACACCGACGAGGTACGTGCGACTTGTAGGATAGAGACCGAGGTCAATACCAGAAGCCCAACTGTCAGTTCCGCCAGACGAACCCACCTCAGGATCTACACCTGAGTAGCCCGTGAAAGTCCAGAGATTCTGTGCCTGGAAGTAAACACGCAACTGTTGGAAAGGAGAATTCTTCCATAGTTTGTTGAAGTCGTAACCCACGGTAATGTTCTGGATGCGGAAGAAGTCTGCGTCCTGCATATAGAGGTCGGATACCCACTGGTCATTGGTAGAGCCAACGGTCAGACGTGGATACCAGTTGCTCGTACCCTCACCATGCCAACGTTGGAACACGTCCTCGGTATAGTTAAGGTACTGGTTGGCGAGCAAAGCGGTACGGTAGCACTGCATTATCTGCATGCCAAACTGTCCACTACCCGTTACGCTAAAATCGAAGCCCTTGTAGTCGAAGCCGAAGCTCAGACCCATGGTTACGTTAGGATGAGGGTCACCAATATCGTGGCGGTCGCTATCATAGTCGATAACACCATCCCCATTCCAGTCTTCCCAAATCATGTCACCGGGCTGTGCGTCATCGAGCACTGCTTGACCGGCGGCACGAGCCGCGTCAATCTGTTCCTGGTTCTGCCAAATGCCGCTGTGGGACATTCCGTAGAAGTAACCTATGGCATGACCCACCTCAACACGGCTCACGTAAGAGGAGTTCTCGAAGAGAGCACCGTCGGATCCGTTGATATACTCCAATCCCTGGAGACGGGTAACCTTGTTCTTGTTGGTAGCGATATTCCAGTTTACGAAGTAGTTAAAGTCTTTACCTATGCGGTCGTTCCAAGAGAGGGCGAGTTCGATACCGGTGTTCTTGATGTCACCACCATTCACGTAGGGCGCACCTGCGGAACCCACGCCCATGGTAGCCTCGATAGGAGCCTGTACGAGCCAGTCCTTGGTCTTCTTTATATAATAGTCGAAGTTTACGCCGAGATGGCTATTGATGAAGCGAGCGTCGAAACCGAAGTCCCATTGCTCGGAGGTTTCCCATGTTACGTCTTCGTTGGCAACGTTCTCCGTATAGGCACCACTCTGGTAATTGGAGCTGCTGAGCGTGTTGCTTATACTACTGCTGAAGAGGTAGCCGTAGTCGGCATAGTCAGTAGGTGACATGGCGATATTGGAAAGATACTGCAAGTCATCGATATTATCGTTACCGTTCTGACCCCAGCTGAAACGAATCTTGAAGTAGTCGAGCCAAGACTTGGTGGATTGCATGAAAGGCTCAGCGGTCATTACCCAACCAGCGGATACTGAGGGGAAGTAACCCCAACGGTTACCCTTGGAGAAGCGGCTTGACTCATCAGCACGCATCGTAAACGTAGCCATGTACTTCTCGTCGTAGTTGTAGTTGATACGTCCGAAGAGGGAGAAGAGCGCACGATTCAGCCCAGGATAGCCATAGAAACCAGTGATGTCGTTCACTGAGTAGTTGGATAGCCATGCGTAGTTGAATCCATTGGTAAGCAACGTATTGAAGTTAGAGCTGCTCTCCGTGGTAGAAGTGGTCACGCCGATGTTCTGGCTCCAGTCACTCTTCTGGTACTCTTGTCCCAGCATCACGTCAAAGGAGTGCTTGCCAAACTCCGGCAACTTATAACTAATGGTATTATTGAACATGTAGCTGCCGCTCTCGCTGGCTGTCTGCTGCATGCCGTAGGTACTCGACGCGGACGTGCTACTTACTGAATAGGGATAAGAGGCATAGCGATAGTTCGTCGAGCTGTAACCCGTGTTGAGCAAGAACTTATAAGTAAGGTTCTTGATAGGTTGTATCGTCACATACACCGAAGCACCCACGCCGAAGTTGCGTGTGCGGTCGATAGAGCTGTACTGACCACTCAACAAACCGTTCAACGGGTTAGAGTAGATCATTGAGCTGAATCCATCACCATCAGAAGAATAAGAACCCACGCTACCGTCGGAGCTGTAAGCTGGCACGAGAGGCGAGGTGGAATAAGTGGGCTGGACGATGTTCCAGTAGCCATTGCCTTCTGCCACGTCGTGGCTCTTCGTATACCAGAAAGAGATGTTTTCTCCGATAGAGATGACATCACGGTCCTTGACCTTCAGCAGGACGTGGTCAGAGTTGATACGTCCCGTATAACGCTTGTAGTTGGATGCGTTGTCGGCACCCATCGTACCCTCGTTGGTGGTGTAACCCAGAGAGAACGAGAACTTCGAGCGGTCGTTACCACCCGTGAGGTTGAAGGAGTGATTGGTCTGGAAGGCGTTCTTGTTGCGATACTCCTCAAACCAGTCAGTACCTTCCCATCCGTTAGCTACGGCATCGAGGATATCCTGGGGAACAAGACTCGACCAGTTGGTGGTAGTACCATAGGTGTTGAAGTTCACCTCGTTGACAATCTGCATATACTCCTGCGCGTTCAATGTCGCAGGACGCTTGGCTGGGTTAGACCAACCAAAGTACGCGTCGTAAGATGCCTGTATCTTACCTGCCTTACCTTGTTTTGTGGTCACGAGGATGACACCGTTGGCTGCTGCCACACCATAGATGGCTGCCGACGCGGCGTCTTTCAACACGTCGATGCTCTCGATTTCATTGGTGTTCAAACCATTCAAGCCATCATCAGCGGTACCAGAAGCGATACCATCGATAACGAGCAAAGGTGATGAAGTACCCATGGTACCGACACCACGGATGTTTACCTTGAAGCCTTTGCCAGGCTGCGCGGAACTCTGCGTAATCTGCACACCAGGAGTGGAACTCTGCAACGCGGTCAACGCATTGGTGGTATTCAACTTCGCGATGTCGTCACCCTTCACCTGTACCGTGGCACCAGTAACGAGTTTCTTCTTCTGCACGCCATAACCCACGACCACGAGTTCGTCAAGGCTCTTGTCCTCAGAAATGAGGGTAACGTTGATGTTTGTCTGGTTACCTACGGCAATCTCCTGCGTGGCGTATCCGATATAGGAAACCTGCAATGTGGCCCCTGGCTGCACATTGATGGCAAAGTTTCCGTCGAGATCCGTGACCACGCCATTTTGGGTCCCTTTCTCCATGATGGTGGCTCCGATAATCGGACCATACTCGTCCACCACATGACCTGTTACTTTCTTAGACTGCTGCACCGACTGGACGGCATTACTAGGGATATCCGCAAAAGCCGCGGGGGAATAGGTAAGCCCCACTGCCATACAGACACCCGTCAACAGCACACTGCTTTTCAATTTTAGGTTCATAGTTCTGTACTATTCTAAGTTTATATAAATACTCTTTAGGATTATGTTCATACGGCTTTCGCCGAGTTTCTTCCACTTCTCTGGATAATGGATAGGCACTTCTAACTTGAATTATTTCTCATAAGGTGCCAATTAAGGATTGGTTTCATTAACTATGTAGGTTTATCTAGTCTTAGATTTGTAAATACTTTACAAAAGTAATTGTTTTTAAATAAAAATAATAATACTTTTTTATCAATCATTGATACTTTTTTCTCAAAACATCGTGTTTGCGCACACAATCCATTATTGTTATATAAAAACATCTTTTTCAAGGAAACAACCTCGCATTATCAAAGAGCGAGTTTCTCCCTATCGCGCAAAATACCCTTTACTTGAATAAACAGCCCATGCCTTTTTGCCTCGTCTACTACTAACGTCGCCCGATGGTACTTTTTTGAGGGAGACTGAAATGTCCTATGCCATGATTAAGGATTTGTTTTCCTTAATTGGCACCATTAAGAAAAACCTTCGAACAAATCATCTTTATGATTGAAAGGGATTTATGCGAATGTACCACTTGTTATGATAACTTCTACAAGAATTCTGACATAGAAGATACCGAAACGTGGCAAGCGTTATATAAAGTTATCGCATACTTCTGGCAAACAACAAGAAACCGCATGGAAAACTGTTTTCAAGCAGGTGTATTTTATATTCCACGTCGTGGAATGTACATTCCACGACGTGAAACATACATACCACGACGTGGAATGTATATTCCACGACGTGGAATAACTTTTATAACCCAACCAAAACGGTTTTATAGAATCGTAGGAAGAACTATCCTCCCCACTTCGTGAACTTTCGCGTCAACCTCTCACCTTTTTCACCAATTCTTGCGGCAAGACAGGCATCGCACCATTTTGGGTACATACATAGGCACTCACCTCGACGGCATTCTTGTGAGCTTCCGCCACACTCTTGCCTTGCAAGACACTCGCACAGAAAGCCCCAGAGAAAGAATCACCTGCCCCTACCGTGTCTGCCACGGTCACCTTCGGAGTTTCCTGGAAAGACATCAAACCAGAAGTGAACACATAGGAACCATTCACGCCACACGTCAGCACGAGCATGTCGAGGTTGTATTTGCCCAGGATGAGCCAACACTTATCCTCCATGTCAAGACCAGCGTATCCGAAAAGGCGTCCCATCGTCACTAGTTCCTCGTCATTGATCTTCAACACATTGCAAAGACGAAGACTCTCCTGGATAATCTCCTTCGTGTAGAAGTTCTGTCGAAGGTTGATGTCAAACACACGCAAACAATCCCGTGGCGTAAGACGGATAAACTCATAAATGCTCTGTCGTGACACCTCGGAGCGTTGCGCGAGAGCCCCCCAGCACACGGCACGAGCCGTCATCGCCACCTCCTTCATTTCATCAGTGAGAGGGATGTTATCCCAAGCCACGTTCTCCTTGATGTCATACGTAGGCACGCCCTCATCGTCAAGCTCCACCATGACCGTTCCCGTGGGGAAATCCACACGTGGCATCAAGTATCCGAGGTTCTTCTCCTCCAACGCCATGACGGTCTCATTGCCGAGTTCATCGTCACCAAGAGCGCTGATGGCAAGCGTGTCCATGCCCAATTGTCCAGCATGATAGGCGAAGTTGGCGGGTGCCCCTCCAAGCTTCTTTCCATCAGGAAGCACGTCCCAGAGCGCTTCTCCTATTCC
>X288_Common_Brushtail__coassemble_112_pt1 | contig 12303 bp, 11 predicted proteins | sample X288_Common_Brushtail__metabat2_high_PE_006 | metagenome-assembled genome bin X288_Common_Brushtail
AATAGGGACAAAGTTAGGGATTTTATGGGTATATCTCAAAATTATCCTCTTATTTCACTTAAGATTTAAGCATTTTTAAATCCGTCCAGGGTTCTGCACTTCGCGTTCTTTGGAATACCCACTGCTCATCGTAAGATCTGCTCCCACGGGTGAACCCATTGGGGATAAAGTCTTCCCTCTTATCTGGCGTGATATCGTTCTCGTCAAGATAGAGATGTAACCCTTAGTATACTCATTTTCTTGTTGACACGCACATCTTTGAAGTCAAACCCGTCGAGGATTCTTTCGGGGAGCATGCTTTCTGCAAGGAGTCTGTATTTGTCCGATGGGTCAGTTCCTTTTCCACGATATAACGAAAAGAAAACGGCAAATATTGTGTCAAGCTAAACACACATTTTTATGGTGACCCGAACATAATAACAAGAAATACTGATTTTGGTGCGATTTTTGTTGATAATTGAGAAAGTTATGCATGTTTTGACGATTTTCTCTGATTTTTTATTGTTATTTCAGAAATTATATCTATTTTTGAAGCGTCCAACCAAGCTGTACCACCTCTTTTCTATATAAGATAAGGTGGAGCGATAACGGGTGGGCACATACATATAAAGGCGTTACTGCGCTTTGGTTTTGACATTCTGAGAACTTCGCAACTTCGATCGATTAGTCAAGAACAAAGCAACGGAACGTCCCAGTGGGTGTATTGTATACAGCCAGTATTGTATTCTTTAATCATCACTCGTGGTGATTCTTGGATATTAGAAGGCTTTTACATATACGCACAGCGTGGGGCTGGACGTTGCTCGTTTCGACTAATCGGGCAATGCGAAGGCCTTCAGAATGTGGAACGAGTGACAGGACTTGGCTCCACGTTTTTTATGCATGTATACTAGTGATAAATAATAATTGTTAGCGGGAGCCAGCTAATACGAATTGTGATTAGAATAGGCAAAAACGATTATTTATTATGAGTAGAATCATCACAAAACTTTTACTGTTGATGGCATTTGTCTTCACTTTTAATGTGACATATGCCAAGGACAAAGACGAACCGCAGTTGCAGTACAGTATTAAGAGCAGCGGAAATGGACAACAAGGTTATTGGATTGTCGAAGTGACTGCTTATGTAGCCAAGAAAGGCGACATAAACAACACAATCCTTCAGAAATGTGCTGTACACGGTGCATTGTTTAAAGGCGTAGCACCAGGTCAAGGAGGTTCACCACAAAAACCACTTTGCACATCAGCTTCTACTGAATCTCAAAATGCAGATTTCTTCAACGCTTTCTTTCAGCAAGACTTCAAGAACTATGCTGATGTTGTTGCAGGGACACTTTCTACAATGAAGGTCGGAAAGGGGTATGAAGTAACTGCAACTATACAGATTGCCAAAGACAATCTGAGAAAAGTCATGGAACAAGCTGGCATCATTCGTAAACTGGGTTTCTAAAATATAAAAGTTATTGTTATGAAGAAAAGAATCTACCTTCTGTCACTTGCCTTTGGTACAACCGTTATGTTCGCACAAGAAGTTAGGCTACCAGATCTCCCCAAGAATAGGACACACTATACAGACTATAATGACAAGGAAAGTGGATATTGGGGAGCAATATCCGCAAACACTTCCTCTACACTGCTGTTCAAACGAAAGAACATGCAGAATGTTGGCGCAGACTGGATAAACGGCTACCGATTTAACGAGTTCCTCAGAGTCGGTTTAGGTGTAGGTTTTCGCTATTATATTAACAATGATCATGTACGTCGTTCTAATATAGCTTGGTCATTCCCCATCTATGCTGACGTTAGAGGAAATATTATATCACAACAAGACCGTGGTGCGGTGCCATATTGGTCTGTAGACTTTGGCGGTGAGATTCGTGGAGGACTATACTTTTCACCTACGCTCGGGTACCGCTTTGGGACGCAACGTGGAAGTTTGCTTCTCGGTATAAGTTACATCTTACAGCAATCAGACACTTGGATAAAGGACAATGAGAGTATAAGTGGCGTAAGCCTTAAAATAGGATATGAATTCTAAGAATTATGAGAAAATCAATTTACTATCTGATGATTGTGGCAGCATGTATCGTAACAGGATGCTCGCGTAAGACTGTAGCAAGTGCCTATCAGGATTACAAAATACAATGTCTCGGTGTAGAGCATGATGGTTCTCAGACCCTTCTTTCATGGGGAGAAGGGCGTAACCGTGCCGATGCAGTCGAACAAGCTAAGAAAAATGCTGTGCGTGAGGTTATCTTCAACGGTATTCACGATGGTAATAGCAGTTGTGACCAGCGACCAGTATTGAATATTCCTAATGCAGAGGAGCGATATCGTGAATATTTCCAGCGATTTTTTGCTGATGGTGGGGAATACAAGAAATATGTATCAACAGTAGATGAGCGAAGTGGCAGTCGCAATGTTGAAAAATATCAGTATGGACGTAAAATGAGCGTGACTGTCCGCGTGTTGCGTTCAGAACTCAGAGAGCGTTTACAAAATGATAATGTATTACACAAATAATTCCTAAACATGAAGAAGTCGATTATATTTACAATACTATTGTCCGTCTGTGCAATAATGACCTATGCACAAGCAGGACAGGTAAAGGCAAAGAAACCAAGAATTATGGTTCGCCCTGCCGAAACATGGTGTACTGCAAATGGTTATATGCAGCAGAACGATGACCAAGGTTCTGTTGTATTGACACCTAATTACGAGATAGCCTTGCAGACAAGTCAAGACTTGAATCTCGCAATATCTAAAATAGAAGGCCAGATGAACGAGAGAGGCTATTCTACAGTGAATTTTCTGACTTCTATCCGTGGTGTGAAAGCACAGGCGGCACGCAACACTGGAATGGTATCCAAGGCAACTGGCAGCAGTCTCGCAGTCTCGTTTATGGACGAGATAAACATGCAAGCAAAAGCTGATATTTTCTTTGATATAGATTGGAAAGTCACCACTACAGGTCCGAAACGAACAGTGTCATATACGTTGAGTGCTTATGATGCATATACCTATAATTCCATAGCCTCTGTATCAGCTAGTGGCCAGCCATCCTTCTCCGCAGAAGTGCCAACTCTTGTAGAGGAAGCCATATTGACAAACATGGATACGTTCCTTGCTCAGCTCCAGCAATATTTTGACGATTGTCTGCAGAATGGACGAGGTATAGCATTGGTTGTAAACTGCTTCGACGATGGCAGCGGTTTGGACATGGAGAAGGAGTATAATGGCAAAGAGCTTCGTGAAATTATCGAAGACTGGGTATCAGACAACTCTATAGGTCGTTCCTATAACCTTGTTGATGACACAGAGACATCTATAACATTCCAAGATGTGAAGATTGCCCTGTTTGACGAACGTGAGCGTCCACAAGATGCAGGTACATTCGGACGAGATTTAAGAAAGTATCTTACAAGTCTCGGCATTCCATCTAAACAAGGTGGCAGTCGTACCCTGGGGAGATTCGAACTTATTATTGGTGAAAAATAAATATCGGTGATATGAAAAAATTTTTTATTTCAATGTGCATGGCAGTATCTTGTATGCTGACTTATGCTCAAAATTGCGATATACCTATGCAGGTGGTCATTCCTGATGACATAGAAGGACTGACCCCTCAGAGTGCTAACTACATGAAAAATGTCCTTCGTCGTGTTCTGGTAAGTGGAAATAATGTCGCACAATTCACGAACAGCCAGTTTGGCATAGTGGTAAAGCCCGATATAGTTGACAAGCATATCATTGCAGGCGCACCTCAGAAAACAGTAATGAATCTTTCGCTTACACTATATATAGGAGACATACAGCAGGGAACATTGTTTTCTTCCTATTCGATGGATGTAAATGGAGTCGGTGACAATGATACAAAGGCATATAACAATGCAATCCGCAAAATGAATGCACAGAATCGAAATCTCACTGACTTTGTTTCCAACGGAAAAAGGAAAATCATCGAATGGTATGACAACAATTATCAGACCATCATTAAGAAGGCAAAGGCTGCCGCATCTATAAGAAATTACGAAGAAGCACTTTATACATTGTTGTCTATACCAGAGTGCTCAAAAGGATACGATGCAGCTGCGTCTCAAGTAAAAATTGTCTACAAGCAGTATGTGGATCGTCAATGTGAGGAAAATCTGGCACAAGCACAAGCTGCATGGATGACGGGATTCTCAAAAGAGAACGCCGCTGTAGCGAGTGTTTTCTTATCAGAGATTTATCCCGATGCCGCATGTTATAGCGAAGCCATGAAGCTTGTACAGGAGATAAAACGTCATATGGGCGAAGAGTGGAAGTTTGAGATGAAGCAATGGAGTGATTTGGTCTCTATAGAATCACAGCGTCTTACATATGCAAGAGAAATTGCCATGGCATACGCCCAGAACCAGCCACAACAGGTAATTCATCTTCTTTATCGATAATTGATTATGTTATGAGCAGATTCCTATTGGTAATTATGATGGTATTCTACTTGCCAGTCTCTATTTGGGGACAGAAGATTTATGTCCTTTCAGTGGGTATTGCTGATTACGAGAACATAAACGATTTGACCATAACGGAAAATGATGCTAAGGTGTTTGAGCAGCTGATGAAGACTCAAGGAGCGGAAACGACGCTCCTCCTCGGCAAGGAAGCTACCCATGTAAATGTAATATCTGCTCCTCGAAGTGTATTTGCGAAAGCTACAAGTCAAGACAAGATGATATTCTATTTCAGTGGTCATGGATACGAAGGTGGATTTTGCTGCTATGATATGGCTGCATCATCTGTCACTGGTGCTCAAAAATACTTAGGTGGGCTCAGTTATGCCGAAATGCAGATTCTCTTTCGTAACTGTAGGGCTGGGCAGAAGATGGTTTTCGCAGACGCATGTTTCGCAGGTGGCCTACGCAAAGGAAACCAAATAAACATATCTGTACAATCAGCAAGAAATGGCGATGTAATGTACTTTCTTTCATCACGCACAGACGAGACTTCTCTTGAAATGGCAGATAGAAGCAATAGTCTGTTCACCTATTATCTTATAAAGGGTTTATGTGGTAATGCAGATATTAACTCAGACAAGTACATTACAGCCTCTGAAATTTATAGATATGTACACAAAGAAGTTTCGGAGTATGCCGCAAAAATTCCTCATGCACAACATCCTGTTATGTGGGGAAAATTTGACAACAACATGAGGATATTCAATCTAAAATAATATCATAAACTAAAAATAACAAAACATGAACAAAACAGTATTGTCTTTTGCATTGGCATTGAGCTTTTCTATGTCAACTTATGCTCAGAATCTTGTGCCGATGCATAATGACAAAGGTCAGTTTGGCTATGGCGAGAAAGGCAGTAAGACATTTGCCATAAAGCCACAATGGGATGAGGCAAAGCCTTTCAATGAGTATGGTGTAGCCATTGTTAGAAAAGGTCAGATGTTCGGACTTATTGACAAGAGCGGCAAAGCTATAGGTAAAGCACTTGGATATTCCGTCATAGAACCATATGATGGAACTGATTTTTGGCTTGTAGCGGTTGGAGGAAAGCGCAGCGATAAACCTGCCAAGAATAGAATCGGACTATGCGTTTATGGCTTCAAAGGCTCATTAAGCTATCCTGTAAGTGGAGCAAAATGGGGTGTATTACGCAAAAATGGCCAAGCCGTAATTGAGCCGAAATATCAAGAGCTTAGTAATCTTATGGAAGACCAGATGATGGCCTTTCAAGAAAAGGGACTCTATGGATTCTTTGATAAGAGCGGAAATGTTGTCTTCCCTGCCAAGTATGATGTGATTACACAATTCAACAATCAGGGGGTCGCGGCTGTAAGAAACAAGAAAGGTCTCAAATGGTCGTTGGTGAATAAAAGTGGGCGTACCGTAATCTCAGAGGATGCAGGTTGCCAGGGTTTCTTTTGTTTTACTAATGACAAATTCGGTTCTCTCAATACCATCGGAGTTGATACCCTGCTGGCTCACAGAGAGATATGGAGAGACCCACAGCGACTTATGCCAATGATGAATTTCAGTATTTCATGGATAAACACCGAACACCCCTATGTTGTGGGGCCCAAAGTGGCAAACAAGAAAAAAGGAATCATGGAATATACTTTGTATAATCTTGATGGTCAACAGCTAATTGGCCCTGGCAGTGGTATAAGCAATATGTGTGTGCCATCTGAAAGTGTGGCTGTAGCATACAAGAACGAATCTATGGGGTTCTATGATTTGAACAGTCAGTCATTTACGCCAACGAACAATTCTCGTATGTATCTTCCTTTCAAAGAAGGATATTCCATGTCGTATGATTCAAAGACTCAATGCGAATTCTATGTTGTTGACAAGAAAGGAAACAAGGTGTCAGGCAACTACGATGGCATATCAATAGCCGAAAATCGTTTTCTTGTTCGCAGAGGCAATTCTTATGGGCTTATCACCAAACAAGGCAAGGAGATTGTTCCTACGGAATGTATCAACATCATTGATGCAAATAGCGGGCTATTTGGTATAAAGGCGAGCAACGGAAAATTTGGCTATGTTGACGAGAATGGAAACACAGTGATTCCACTTGTTTACGATGATGGTGGTGCTTTTGTTGGCAACTATGCTGTAGTAGCCAAAGCACCAGAAGGCTCGTTTGCAAAGAAATGTGGAGTTATCGACAAAAAAAACAATGTCATCATCCCACTGAACTACAATAAGGTTTGTGGATATGTGGACAATGACGGCAAGCTTCAAGCTTGGGTAGCTAAAGGTGACAACTATTCCAAGGTAGATAACTTTATTCCTGGCGACTCTGCCTCACTCATACTTTCTGCTACCGATTATATCGATATGCAAAACACCGCTATGGGAATCGTAGTAAAGAACAGCAAAGGACTTTATGGCTTACTTCAGAATGGTAAAGCTGTTATTCCTTGTTCTGTAGCAAATGAGGAACTTGTTAGTCGAGTATACAATTTCATAACATCAAGAAATGTTACAGAGGTGAGTGGTGTGGATGCACGTCGCATTGCTGCATGGACTAATGACTCACGTAACTCCTTTAAGCTCAAGGACACTATTGGAGATAATGTTTGGGATTTCTAATTTATAAAATAAATATCAATGAAGAAAATAATTATAGCAAGTGTTTTGCTCATGACCTTCATTGGTCAGGTAATGGCACAAGGCAGGACAAGAAATATTGACGAGACCTACCGACGCAGTTCACTGTACTCACTCCTTATCTCTCACTCAAATACGAAATTTCACAACGAGATAGAGCAGTGTTTCCAAGAGATCCCAACGCCAGACACCTATAATGACCATGATTTGTCAGTAAAGGTTGTAAGTGTGGATGAAAAGTTGACCCCAGAAGTGGTAAAAAGGAATGAGACCCCTAAAGGCACTCCTGCTATCAACGATTTCCTTGAGCGAAACAAGATTGCCAGCCGACTTGTCGCCAAGTGGTATGACTATAATCCTCTGACGGGTAGCATGGACATAGACCTTATCGGCGCACGTGGTATATATGCGGCCAGTGAGATTGAAAAGGCCAAAGCAGCTACGAGCGTTCGTGGCTTGGAGAATGTACTTGCAGATGCTGGTGAAGATCTCATACAGAACACATTTGTTCTTGTGAACGACATCACATACATAGACAAGTCCAAGGGATCGAAAGCAGTTGGTAGCGTCTTAAAAATCTTAGGTGCAGTGGCAGCTGCGGCTACTAACGACAGAAGTTATGCGGATTTAGGACAGTCTTTAGGTGACATAGCTGAGACTTTCAAAGGTTTCTCGGTTCGTGTGCATACGTCTCTCTATCAGCTGGTTTGGACGGAAGAAGAACAGGCAAATCTCTATAACACGGCATGGAATAACAAGGACGCATTTGAGAGCATGCGTGGTTCTTTCAAACTGAAGTATATTGGAGACCAAATGAGTAGTGGTAGGAATACTTCATTCCTCGGCATTCGTGAAGACCAACCAGAGCGAATGGTAAGAAAGGCTTGCCAGCGTGCATTAGATGAAAATATTGCAAATCTACAGCAGAATTTTCAAGTTTTCCAAATAAAATCTCCACTTGATGTAGAGACCATGGAAGCTAAAATAGGTAAGAAAGAGGGTATAACTATAAACTCAGTATTCGAGGTTTTAGAGCGTGTTAAAGACACCAATGGTAAAGTTATCTACAAAAAGGTAGGTGAGGTGAAGCCTGTGCAAAATCTCATCTGGGATAATCGCTATATGGCGGAAGAAGAAATGGCAGAAGGTGCAACTCTCGGTTGTACAACGTTCAAGAAGGTAAGTGGGGGTAATTTCACCCCTGGTTGCCTTATCCGCCTGATAAAGTAAAGACTCATGTCATTCATTACCTTATAAAAACAGCTGGCTTCAAGCGGATAACGCGACCGTCATGAAATCCATGTCGGTTAAAAGTCCTCTTTGGTTGTCAAAAGCCATGGGATTTCACACCTGTGTTGAAACTGGTGATTTTTACCCCGAAAGATCGCAAGTAGTTGCGGTGGCGACCGCAACTAGCTGCGTATATGGGAAGTCGTGAACGACTTCCCATATACCATATTATATATACGCGCGCGAGAGAGCGAGTGGAAAGACGGAATCGGGACAAAATAACGGATAAAACGCATAAATCAGGACGAATTGTCCCGATTTCCAACAAGAAAACAACATCTTTGTCCCGATTAAGGGTTTTTACATGACGACAGACCTAGAAATATTGCAATAATTCCTGTTTGCGGTGAAGACATACTTTTAGAGACCTCACTGTCCGTGTTGAGAAAGGCAGTTATTACCTCCAAAAAACGAAGTTAACTGCATGGCAATCGAATATATTTGCTTTTTTGTTGCAAGTTCTGCTAATCTTACTTAAAAAATTGCGTATTATTAGGAAATCACACTGTTTCTTGTTATCTTTGCGAATAATACGCAAATTACACATACTTATGAGTATCGTCTTAAACAAGATTATCCTTGGAGGGTTTGCCAATATCCAGCAAGTTTGCGTCAACCTGACCGATCTCTCATCACTTGTCGCCCCCAACAATTACGCGAAGAGCAACGTATTGAAGGGCGTGACGTTCGCTTTTGACTTCATCAAGGCCAGTGGCACGGAAAGAACAGCCATGATGAACCGTCGTGTATACATCCCGATCAACAAGCACATGGCCGATTCCCCCTTCTCCTTCGAGTTTCACGTCACCATGTCATGCGAAAAGGGAGCGGTCGACTTCACGTACGGTTTCAAGTTTGAGTGGGCAAAGACGAACCCACGAAATGGTGCCCGTATCATCGAGGAGCACCTGCGACTCCGCAAGTCGGGAGAAGGTAAGTACAAGCAGTATATCCACAGGGAAAAGAGCGACGAGTCCCTATACCTACCCACCGAAGCAAGCAGATGCAACCGTCAACTGTCCTTAGAGGGAAACATCCTCGCCTTGGAGAAACTATCCTACTACGACGACCTCTTCTTCATAGAGAAGTTGCGTGCGATCCTGTCCATATCCGTCGAGAGCGTGAACACCCTTGACAATCCCGACGATTACTTCTCCGGGGAAATACTCAACGAAGACATCAGCGGTTACAGTTTGAAGTTCCCCAAACCCAGTCAGGTGGGTTACTTCGTAAACAGCCTCCAACACCTCGATCCAGACCGGTACGAGTTCTTGAAAGACACGATATTGTCGTTACTGCCAAGCATCGAGTCGTTCACCCCCGTGCAAGTCGACTTGAGAGGAGACACGGCGACACCCGTACCCTATCAAGTTCCCCATGTCTTCTATGACATCCGCGTCAAGGAAAAGAACAACAACCAGTCCACGAGCATCGCCAGCGTGTCGACAGGCTGCAAGAAGATACTCCTGTTGGTGGTGATGCTCGTTGCCGCAGACATCAACAAAGTGCCGTTACTGATGTTTGAGGAACTGGAAAACTCCGTCCACCCTCGTCTGCTGCAGAACATCCTGTTGACGGTCTCCGCCCTGTCAGGCGACACCAAGATACTTATCACCAGTCACTCCCCCTATCTCGTGAGATTCCTTACCGCCGACAAGATCTACGTGGGTCTGCCTTCAGGACAAGGAATCGCGGACTTCCGCACCATACGTGCGACAAAGACAAGGTCACTGTTGCACCAAGCCGCCGCGGAAGAGGTGACCCTCGGAGAGTACCTGTTTGAGATGATGCTCGACATGGAGGACAACACGGAAATCATCAACGAATATTTCTAAGCCATGAGAGCCAAGATAGTCCTTTTTGTCGAGGGAGACACGGAAGACGTGTTCTTCAAGGTCCTGCTTCATTACTACCAACAGCGGTCGAGGAAAAAGATTGCTGAGTATGAGGTCGTCAACATGAAGAGTGTCACCCGATATACGAGCAAGATGGTTGGCAAACTGGAAAACGAGTTGATTCCCAAGGCCATGGAGAGAGGATACGAGATACGAGCCATATGCTGCGACTACGACACCGACGTGTCGAATATGGCGAGCATATCCCCGTGGACTGGAAGAGGGTGGGAAGACCCCTACTCCACAACCCACTCCTGTATATTCCGCGTCGCGGAGGAGAAGTTGACACCGACAAGGAACACCTTACGAGGATCGGAGCGGAAAGGCAAGTCATACTGTCTCTCCTTGATTTGTCGCAACGCCTCGTCAGCCGAACCATCCAACTTCAGTTCCATGACGTAGACGTAATCGGGCGTACACATCGTGACATCCATCCTGCCACGGCTCGTCGCCCGTTCCACCTCCACGTAGAAGCCCAGCAACTTAAACACCACGTAGAGCACGTTCTGGAAATACAGTTCCATCTTCCCCACCACCCGATAATCATTATCAGAGAGCATCACCTGCAAGTCCGCCAAGAACTTCCCGGGCTGTCCCTGTCGGATGGCAAGGGTGAAAGTCCTCAACAATCCGTCACGCTCCTCACTGCCCACAGGCGTATAAAAAGGAACGAGGTAGTTGATGAAACCACGTTCCACCTCCTCATTGGGGAAATCGAGCGAGTAAATGCCAAACTCCTCATCATAGTCCTTGATGGTGAGATAACCACTCTGGTATATCACGGGAATGGGATCCGTCACCATCGTGTCCACGGAAGAGATGTTAGCGGCGGCAACCACCTTCCCCTGCAGATTGGCGAGATTATAATGATTGTCCTGCAAGAGTCGGACGAGGAAGGAAGGCGTGCCCGTCTCAAACCAATAATCCCGGAACTCCCTTTTCATGAAAGTGTTCAACAAACTGAAGGGATTATACACACCCTCACAGTCTTGTCGGAAATGATAGCCATCGTATCGCACCCGCAACCGTTCACACGTCTCCCCGTATTCCATCCCGTTGGCGGCAGCCAACTCCTTGATAGCCTCCTCGAAATAGGCATGCAGTTCCTCGCCGGAGATGCCACAGATACCCACGTAAGCGGCATCCATTGATATATCGTTGAGATTGTTGAGGTCGCTGAAGACACTGACGTGGCTGAACTTCGTCACGCCCGTGAGGAAAGCGAAGCGAATAAACCTATCCTGCATCTTCAACTTCCCGAAGAGCGCTTTCAGGGTATCCCGATAAGCCTCCTGCGTCGCCGGTTTGCCGATGGCACTCAACAGCGGTTTGTCATACTCATCCACCAAGATGACCACACGTTCGCCTGTCTGTTCGCAAGCACGTTGGATAATCCCCTCGAAGCGCAGGGCGAGCGTCACCTCCTCAGGATTCTTGCCATAGAGAGCCTCCCAGTCGGAAAGCGACTTATTGAGCACTTGGTCCAGGTTCTCAGGCGTCTCGTACTTATCCCTGTTCAAGTCCAGGTGCAAGACGGGATGCCTCCGCCACTCCCTTTCCAGTCGTTCGATGGCAAGTCCCCCGAAGAGTTCCCTCTTCCCCGAGAAATAGGCGTGCATCGTGGAGAGCAACAAAGACTTCCCGAACCTGCGAGGGCGCCCGAGGAAGTAATATCCCCCCTGTTGCGCCAAGTCATATACCAAGGCCGTCTTGTCCACATACACGAAGCCCTCCTCGCGGAGTTTCTGGAAGTCCTGTATTCCTATGGGATATTTCATGACATTGCGGTTTACGTGGCGAAGTTAACCAAAAAACCCGAATATCGCAAATATATCCAAGAAAAATCGTGTCTTGGCAAGACCCGTGAGGAAAGCCCCTCATCCCCGTGACATCTTGACGCAAGTCAAGAAAAAGGGAACAATGGCGACGATTTAGGCGAAAAGATTTGCGAGGAACGAGGAAAGCGCGTACCTTCGCGGTGGATTTAAGGATAAAAGCCGGTGGAGACC
>X288_Common_Brushtail__coassemble_131_pt1 | contig 11809 bp, 12 predicted proteins | sample X288_Common_Brushtail__metabat2_high_PE_006 | metagenome-assembled genome bin X288_Common_Brushtail
GGTTGCCCTTCGCCTGCGCATCTCTTCCCTCAGCGTCCTTTCGTCCATCCCCCTACTTCTTCTTCGAGGGAGAAGTGCCCATCCCTGTTGTCTCCTGTGGTTTTACCGGGAACGACTCCTTCCGTTGGAAAGCCTCCAAGGTGGCCTTTATCACGGGGTCATCCATGTTCAGGTATTCATTCAGCGCCGCCTCGTCAAGCATGTTATAGATAATCCTGCTATGAATGTATTGTTTCAACAAGTTACGAGACTTCCATATCAACAAGTTCCTTCGCTTCAATCCATTCTTGTCGGCATACGACACGAACTGTTCCACGAGGTTCTGCCGCACCAAGTAATCATCGATGTCCTTCACGCTCCTGTAATTGGCCAACATCGGTCGGTTGTCATCCGTATACGTAAAGGCGAACTGCAAGATAAGTCCACTCACCACAGCCTCCTTGTAATAAGAGGTATAGTCGACCGTATCCTCAGGGATGAAGATGTCGGGCGTAATGCCACCGCCACCATAGACCACTCTTCCCAACGTGGTATGGTAAGCGGGTCCCTCATGCTTGATGCTATCCTGCGTGAAGAACTCACCATGCTTGTAACGACTCACGAGGTCTTGTTCGTATTCATCGTTATCACCCATCGTGTATGGTTTTTGGATACAACGTCCTGAGGGCGTATAGTAACGGGCAATGGTAAGACGTATCATGCTGTTGTCAGGGAACTCAATCTGTTGCTGCACCAATCCCTTGCCGAAGGAACGCCTGCCAATGACCTTGGCACGGTCGTTGTCTTGCATGGCTCCCGCCAATATCTCTGAGGCGGAGGCAGAACCCTCGTTGATAAGAATCACGAGGGGCATGTCTTTGTATTGTCCATTACCATCGGAAGTATAATTAGTGCGAGGAGTCTTCCTGCCTTGCGTGTAGACGATAAGTTTCTTCTCTGGCAAGAACTCATTGGCGATGGAGACCGCGGAATTGAGATAGCCACCACTGTTGTCCCTCAAATCGATGACCAAGTTGCTGAAACCTTGTCGAGAGAGTCTCGCCAGAGCTACCAGAAGCTCAGGATATGTCGTTTCACCAAAGTTCTTGATACGCACATAACCTGTCTTATCATCAAGCATGTAGGCAGCGGAGATGCTCTTGACGGGAATCTCCCCCCTGGTCACCGTATAGGAATATACCTTCTTACTCTTATAGCGTTGCACGCCTATCTTCACCTTGGTGTCCGCAGGACCCTTCAACCGACGCTTTGCCTCGTATTCCGTCACTATCTTGCCAACGAAAGGCTCTTCGTCGACACTTACTATCTTGTCTCCTGCCAAGATACCCGCCTTCTCCGCGGGTCCATTCTCGATAACGTTCTGCACGCGAATGGTGTCCTCCCTTATCACGAACTCAATGCCCACACCCGAGAAAGAGCCTTTCAACTCATCATTAGCCACCTGCACTTCCTTCGCTGTCATGTACACGGAATGTGGGTCCAACTCAGAAAGTATCTTTGGTATCGCCAAATCAACCAACGAGTCAATGTCAACCGTGTCAACATACTGGTCGTCGATGATATGCAACAAATTATTCAGTCTGTTGCTACCGGCGTTGACGATATTCAACCTATTTCCCCCGAAATGATTCGTGAAGAAAGTGCCGATGAAGATTCCTGCCACCACGCACAACGCCATGATGAGAGGCATGAACCTATGCGTATCTCGTTTAGGTATTTGATTCTGACTCATATTCTTCCAAATTTAAAAAGACCACTTCTATGCCCGCTTTCCTCAAGAGGTTGATGCCGTCCTCCAATCTATATTTCTCCCCGTACACCACTCGCTTGATACCTGCCTGTATTATCAGCTTTGAACACTCGATGCAAGGAGCGGCGGTAATATAAAGCGTGCTGCCATCACTGTTGTTAGAACTCCTTGCCAGTTTGGTAATGGCATTCGCCTCCGCATGCAACACGTAAGGTTTTGTCACGTTGTCCTCATCCTCGCACACGTTCTCAAAACCACTGGGGGTACCATTATAGCCATCACTGATGATCATCTTGTCCTTGACCACCAATGCCCCCACTTTCCGACGTACACAATAACTGTTCTCCGCCCAGATACGCGCCATACGTAAATAGCGCAAGTCGAGCTCATGTTGTTTCTCTCTTGATTCCATTTCTTTCCAACAACGCTTCTATGGTGGGTTCCCCACCCTTGAATCTCTTGTACAACGTCATGGGATGCTCAGTGCCACCCCTTGAGAGCACGTTCTCCCTGAAGCTACATGCCGTGTCCTTATTGAAGATACCATTCCTCTTGAACACGCTGAAAGCGTCAGCGTCGAGCACTTCCGCCCACTTGTAACTATAATAGCCAGCGGCATAGCCACCCGCCATGATATGCGAGAACTGCGTGGTCATGCACGTATGAGACAGTTGCGGCGTGATGATCGCCTTCTCCCACGCTTTCTTCTCAAAGCGGATGACATCATCCGTAAACGGTTCCCTCATGGTATAATACGCCATGTCGAGCAAACCAAGACTTACTTGTCGCAGGCATCCCACGGCAACCAGGAAGTTGCGGCTCTTCACAATACGCTCAATGAGTTCATCGGGAAGTGGCTCTCCCGTCTGGTAATGGAAAGCGAAAGTGCGCAGGAATTCCTTCTCGACGGCATAATTCTCCATGAATTGCGAAGGCAACTCCACGAAGTCCCACCACACGTTAGTTCCCGAGAGAGACTCGAAACGGGTATTGGCAAACATGCCATGCAGACTATGTCCAAACTCATGGAGGAACGTCTCCACCTCACCCAATGTCAAGAGTGAGGGCTTCTCCCGTGTGGGTTTGGTGAAATTCATCACCACGCTAACATGCGGACGAACGTTCTTCCCCTTCTTGGTGATATATTGTCCTTGGAACTCCGTCATCCAGGCACCATCGTGCTTCCCCTTGCGTGGATAGAAATCCGCGTAGAACACCGCCAAATAACTACCATCCTCGTCATACACCTCGTAAGCTTTCACGTCGGGATGATACACGGGGATGTCCTTGTTTTCCTTGAAAGTGATGCCGTAAAGTCGACGCGCCAATCCAAACACGCCGTCTATTACCTTGTCTAGTTGGAAATAGGGGCGCAACATCTCGGCATCGATGTTGTACCTTTCCATTTGCAACTTGTGCGAGTAATAGCCAAAGTCCCATGGACGAACCACGAAATCATCTCCCTCCAGTTTCCTGGCCATGGCACTCACCTCTTCATTCTCCTCAATGGCAGCAGGCTTATAAGCGTCTATCAGGTCGTCAAGCAACTTATACACGTTGTCAACGCACGACGCCATGCGATGCTTCATCACATAGTCAGCGTAGGTATCATAACCCAACAATTGGGCTACCTCCCTGCGCAGGTTGACGATGCGCCTGCATATCTCGACATTGTTCTCCTCGTTGTCACGAGCACCCTGCATGGCACGAGCCATATACATCTTCTCACGCAAGTCTCGTCTACGGGAGTAAGTCATGAAAGGAGAATAACTGGGATAGTCGAGGGTAAACACCCATCCTTCCAATCCTCTTTCAGTCGCTTCACGTGCCGCCGCTTCCAGAGCGGTTTCAGGCAAACCCTCAAGCTCTGCCTCATCGACGACATGCAAGAAAAAGGCCTTGTTCTCCTTCAAGAGGTTTTGCGAGAACTGTAATCCCAACAACCCCGCTTCCTCGGTCAACTCACGCAACTTCTCCTTTCCCTTATCGTCAAGCATCGCCCCACTACGCACGAAACCATCATAGCATCTTTCGAGCAACATCTGTTCTTCGGGGGTCAACTCCCCATGATGCTCGTATACGTATTTCGTGCGCTCAAAGAGTTTCTTGTTGAGCATTACGTCATTCGCGTGCTTGGTCAATATCGGGCTCAACTTCTGCGCCAACGCCTCCATCTCGTCATTGGTATCCGCGCTCATCAAACAAGAGAACACGGTCGACACCCTATCCAACAGGTCGTAGTAATGCTCTTCCTTATCCTCGAAAGTACGGGCGATGGTATTCTCAAAGGTGGGTTCATCAGGATCGTCCACGATACGACTGGTAGCCTCCTCATCCCTGCGGATACCTTCCATGAAAGCCTCCTCATAGTCATCAAAACGAATACAATCGAAAGGCACGGTACCCCGTGGTGTCTCGTAGGGTTCGAAAAAGGGATTAATCCTGTTGCTATTCTCTGTCATACTATCGTTATTTTCTCCACAAAGTTAGCGATTTTTTATCTTACCATATATATGCCATGACAAATTTAACATCAATTACATCAGCAAGTGTTCCAAGGCATATATCTCGATTCGTTCCCTAGAGAGTCGCAACAGTCCCTTCTCGCGCATCTTGTTGAGTGCACGAGAGATACCACGTGTCCCGACGTTGAGTTCTTCTCCCAAACGACTCATCTTCACGTAAATGACTTTCCTTCCCGCAGGGTAAACGCAATGCATCGCTATGAAATCAACGATGCGCCGTTCGAGTGTCTGCGATGGGATACGCCACAACTTATCAGCGTCGCGCTGCGCACGTGTGGCGATGATGTTAAACAAGTTGAGCCTGAACAACTCAAACTCATTGCATAACCGCATCACCTCTCGCTTTTGCAAAAACAGCATGTTACAAGGACCTTGGGCGATAAAGGTCTTGGTAAATCGCTGTCGTAAACCGAATATCCTTTCCGCCTGCAACATCTCGGGAGCACACAACGTCTCTTCTAAACGATAAGCCCTATCGTTCGACTCACTGACAACAAGCATCTCCCCTTGCAACAGGAAGCGCAACTGGTCACAAGCGTCTCCTTCGGCAGCTATGGTCTCACCATCACCATACTTCCTGAAGTCAAAGCGGGTACTGCCCACCACACCCGACAGTTCTGTCGCACTAAACCCCAAGAACAAGGGTAGAGTCATCAAATTGTCATATGAACGAGCAACCATCATGGGTCAACGATTTTCTTCCTCATTTCTGGGGAATACCACACCGCATAGTTTCCGTCCTTACCATTATATATAAGGTAGGCCATCAACTCAGGATGAGCATCCAACACTTGTCGCGCTCCATCTAGTCCCAACACCATGAAAGCGGTGGCATAGGCATCAGCGATGGCGCAACTCTTGGCGATAACCGTAGCTGACAAGATATTATGTTGCACGGGATAACCTGTCTTAGGATCTATGGTATGAGCATATCTCTTGCCATCCTTATAATAAAAGTTACGATAATTGCCACTTGTCGCCATGGCGACATCAGTGACGTTGATGATGGTCTGCAACTCTTGACTGACATTCAAGGAGTCTTCCGTGGGTTTTGTCACGCCGATACGCCAAGGATGTCGCTCACTGTTGACACCACTAGTCACTATCTCCCCCCCTATTTCCACCATGAAGTTGGTGACACCTTTGCCACGCAAGTATCTCGCCACACGATCACTGCCATATCCCTTGGCGATGGCACTGAAATCAAGTGACACACGAGGATCTTCTTTCTCTATTCGCTTGCCTATGGTAAGCGTTACCTTGTCCATTCCCACGAAGTGTCTCAAACTGTCCACCTGATGTGCCGTGGGCATTTGTTGCTCCTTGAAACCGAAGCCCCACGCGTTTACCAAAGGAGCCACGGTGATGTCAAACGCGCCACTGGTGTTCTCATGAACCTGTCTTGCCAAGTCGTATACCTCAAGGAAGCCGTCTCCTAGCGAGACTTTCTCTCCCCTGTTAATCTTGCTTACCGTGGATTGCTCGTTAAACATCGACAGTTCCACGTCCACCTTTCGCAATTCCGCCTCTATCCCTTGTCGCAGGTCCTCCGGATTCTGGTAAGTGATGTTGTACACTGTCCCGAAGATGAAACCCTTGTCATTTTGATAAGGGGCGTTTCGCTGTTGACTGATAATGATAACGGCACCCACTATCAGCATGACGAGTAATGGCAATTGCCAAAGAAGTTGCTTGCGTTTCATTCTCACAATTCAAGGGTGATATTAAAGGTGCCACCTATGCGACTGTTGCCACTCCTGCCATAACCAGGCACGTACCATGACCTTCCGATGTCGCCCTCATCATGCATCACACGTCTCCTGTAACGTATGCTCCATCCCATCCTGAAGGGGCCAGCCACTTTCACGTCTATTCCAAAACATCCCTCCAACCAATGGTAATTAGCTTTCACGCCTTCCGCGAGGAATTCTGAAGTGCCTCCCCATACGGGGTCTTCCAAAGGCGAAGTCCGTTCCACGTCATACTTAAAAGAGGTAAACGCATACCTAAAACCGCCATAGAGCCTATAGATATCATGTTTGTTCTTCAATAGGTTCCAATCGCATCCCACCCTAAAATAGGGAGCGTCTGTCTTGTAACTGAGCAGCGTGGTCTCATCCGACGCGTCCGCGGTACCCAAACCCACCTCAACGACGGGATAGAACTTGTCTCTTAAGTTTACCCTCAGTGCCACCTCATATTGTCCGTAATCACTTAACAACAGTTGTCCCACACCCAACGCGTCCACAGAGATGGCCACGTTCCTGAACAGTGGGATACTGTCCTTCACATCTGAAGTCTCGGCATGCTTCTTTGCCATAACCCCAATCGGTGACAACAACAGCAGCGCACTAATCAGCGACCTTGAAATATATATAGAAATGAGGTTCTGTCGCATCGTATGTTACTTCTGTGTTATGTATCACGATAGAGTCTATTCGGTTGTTGGTCCACGTCACCCCCGTAATGGTATGGAAATACGTAGGACTGCAATCCACCGACTCAAAATGAGGATGGTCTTCCTTGCTCACGGTCACCTGATCCACGCTCACGTTTCCCAAGGTGTCTCGCAATTCAAAATAGAAGATGTCTTCCGGTTGCGTATAACTCATGGGCAAGAGGATACTGTCCACGTCAACGTCCATGTTGATGAGCACACTGTCTTCACCTGTCGTCTTCGTCGTGGAAACGGTAAGGGTATCTGACAACGTGGTGATATACCCCGCCAACTTATATTTCATGTGAACCGTATTGTTGAGGGGACAATCAATGCTGCTACATCCCATGAGCACCAACGCGAAGACCAACAAGAAAGTGAAACTATGCCTCATGCTGTATCCTTATCTCTTTTTCTATTTGGTAATCATTCCTTCCACTGCTCGATCGACTGATAAGGTCACCCAAGAAACCAGCCAAGAAGAGTTGGGTACCTATCAACATACAGGTGAGACAGATATAGAAGTAAGGAGAGTCGGTAACCAACCGTTGTGACACTCCGTGCGCCAAAGCCCACAGTTCGTCGAAACCAATGATGGCAAGGGCTATGAAACTAAGCATGAAGAGGATGGAACCCAGGAAACCGAACACATGCATCGGCTTCTTCCCGAAATTACTCAAGAACCACAAGGTCAACAAGTCAAGATAGCCATTGAAGAACCTATTAAGACCAAACTTGGAATGCCCATACTTACGGGCTTGGTGCTGCACGACTTTCTCCCCGATGCGGTCAAAACCCGCGTTCTTTGCCAGGTATGGTATGTAACGATGCATCTCCCCATACACCTCAATGTTCTTCACCACGTCAAGGCGATAGGCTTTCAAGCCACAGTTGAAATCATGTAGGTTGTGTATGCCACTTATCTTCCTTGCCGTGGCGTTGAAGAGTTTGGTGGGCAAGGTCTTCGACAAGGGGTCGTAACGTTTCTTCTTATAACCAGACACGAGGTCGTAACCCTCTTTTGTTATCATCTTGTACAGTTCGGGTATCTCGTCGGGAGAATCTTGCAGGTCAGCGTCCATGGTAATGACCACACTGCCCTGTGCCTCCTTGAATCCACAATACAAGGCAGGACTCTTGCCGTAATTGCGACGAAACTTGATGCCTTTCACGTTCTCGCTCTGTCTACCCAATTCTTCTATCACGTCCCAAGAATGGTCAGTGGAACCATCGTTCACGAAGATCACCTCGTAGGTAAAGTCGTATTCCTTCATGACTCGCTGAATCCAGGCGAAAAGCTCTGGCAACGACTCCTCTTCATTATAAAGAGGGACGATGACCGTGATATCGGGGCGTACTCTTATAGGAGTCTCATTATTTTCGGATATGTTCATAGCGTGGTATTTGTTTCATGATTGAAGGGCATTCTTACGGGAGCGCACGTGACAGAAGAACGCGATAAAAGGCGAAAGGAAAAAGCCCACCAAGATATCGGTAATCATGAACCCCGACACCCATGCCAAGGGCGTCATTCCATTAAGTGCTTCCATGACTTGCGTGATTTCGTCTTTCCCCATCTCGGTGGTTGACTCCAACAGTTGCTGGTAGGTTGCTATCACCTGTCCTAAATAGAAGTCGTCGATAAAACGCAGGTACACGAACTGCGTAATCGTGAGCAACAAGGTGGCGTAGGCAAAGGTTTGTATGCAGTATCCAAAAGCTCGACGAAAGGAAATCGTGCCATCAAGTGCCTCGTCACGGAATTTCCCCAATCGATATCCCACCAAGAAAGGTGTGCTGAGTGCCAACAAGTTCGATACGATGCCCAACAGGGGCACGTTCAGTGACTGCATGGCACAAATGAAGCTCACTATCCACACCAGTCCCAATATCGCACCGTCTTGACGGGCAAAAGCCCTGAGTTGTATCAATTCTTGAGGGGTGATCATTCCTTTGTTCTTCTAATATCGTGCAAAAATACATATTTTTTTTCACACCACCTTTATTGTGCGTCATTTTTTATGAATTATAACACGAAAGGAAGAGGAGGGCGCGGAATCCCAAGACTCCTTGTTTACAAGTCTGGACAAATCTCCCGCAAGGGTCGCATCACGAAATCTCGTTGGAGCATCAGGGGATGGGGGATGACAAGGTCATCCTCCCGTATCGTGAGTTTATCATAAAGAAGGATATCGATATCGATGACCCTATCTGAATAGTTGCCATCGACCGACTTGCGAGTGCGCCCCAACTCTCGTTCGATGTCTTGCGTGACCGCAAGCAATTGACGAGGAGAAAGTCTCGTTTCCACTTTCACGCACGCGTTGACATAATCATGACAGGACACATAGCCCCAAGGACGGGTATTATATAATGAGGAGCGTGCAGTCACCAATCCCACACGCTCCGCAATCTTACTTATCGCTTTCTCGACGTATCCCTCACGGTCACCCAAGTTGGAACCTAGCGACAGGTAAACAGTGACCATCAGTCGTTGACAATCAACAAGGCATCACCATAGCAACCAAACATATATCCGTTCTCAGAAGCCACGTGATACGCTTCCATCACCTGCTCGTAACCTCCGAAAGCCGCCTGTATCATCATGAGGGTGGACTCTGGATGATAGAAATTGGCGACCATCGAGTCAGCCAAACCAAATTCATAAGGTGGGAAGATAAACTTATTGGTCCATCCGTCGTACTCCTTCAAGAACCCATCAGTTCCCACGGCTGTCTCCGTGGCCTTGGCGACACTCGTACCAACAGCGCATACCTTGCGCCCCGCACGCTTGATATCATTCACCCGTCGACAAGCATCGGCAGTGATAATCATTTGCTCGGAGTCCATCTTATGCTTCGTAAGATCCTCCACCTCTATGGGATGGAAGTTTCCCAAACCACAATGCAACGTGATATACGCGAAATTGAATCCTAGTATCTCCATGCGCTTGAGCAACTCCCTGCTGAAATGCAGTCCAGTGGCAGGGGCGGTGACAGCGCCCTCATGATGGGCGAACACGCATTGAAACTCCTCCTTGTCTTCGGGAGTGGCGTGATGATCCTCTCTTCCTTCGATGATATATCGAGGCAAGGGAGGCTCTCCCAAGGCGAAGAGGTTTTGCTTGAACTCCTCATGACTTCCATCATACAAGAAGCGAAGGGTGCGCCCACGACTGGTCGTGTTGTCGATGACCTCCGCCACGATGGTACCCGTCTCGTCGAAGAACAGTTTGTTACCGATGCGAATCTTCCGTGCTGGTTCCACGAGCACGTCCCATAAACGAATTTCCTCATTCAACTCACGCAAGAGGAACACCTCTATCTTCGCTTCTGTTTTCTCCTTCGTGCCATACAACCGCGCCGGGAACACCTGCGTGTCATTGAAGACAAAGGTGTCACCCTCTTCAAAGTAGTTGAGAATATCACGAGAATCAAGGAAACTTCCTTCTATGGGATTGCCTTTCTTGTCTTTCTTGTACATGTCGATGGTCTTCGATTTCTTGTGCAGCACCATCAACCTGCACTCATCTCTTCTCGTCACCTTGAACGAGCGCGTCTCTCCATCTCGCGTGGTAAACGTACGCTCTGAGATATGAGGATACAATGCCACTTGTTCCGCTGGCAAATCAAATCTAAACTGTGATAACTTCATGTATGTATTATCTTCTTTCTGGTTTTGTGCTTATATCATGTTATTGTCTATTTCTTGCGCGTCGATCCACTCCTTAAAGTGATTGAAATCAACGCAGTCTGCCACATTGATGTCACCAGCCTTGGTGCGGCGCAAGGCGGTAAGGTAAGCGCCACTGTCGAGCGCACGTCCGATGTCACGAGCCAACGCCCGGATATATGTGCCCTTGCCACAAACCACCCGTATGTCCACCTGCATGCGCTCGGGGTCGAAGTGGGTCAACGCTATCTCGTCTATGTGCACCTTCTTGGGACTGAGCACGACCTCCTCCCCCGCTCTCCGGAGAGCATACGCACGGTCACCATTCACCTTTACGGCACTAAACGTAGGAGGCACTTGTTCTATGTCGCCAACGAAACGGGCGAGTGCTTGTTTTATCTTCTCCAACGTGATATGCGCCGTGGGAAACGTGGCGTTCACCTCATGCTCCCGATCATAACTCACGGTTGTCGCTCCCAACTGCAGGGTGGCGGTATACTCCTTGGTATGGTTCTGCAAGGCCTCTATCCGCTTGGTCGCCTTCCCCGTGCAAAGGACGAGGACACCCGTCGCCAACGGGTCCAATGTCCCCGCATGTCCTATCTTCACCTTTCGTCCCACTGCTTTGGTAAGCAAATAGCGCACGTGCGCCAATGCCCCGAAACTTGTCATGCCATAGGGTTTGTCTATGGCGAAAACCTCTCCCGTGAAGAAATTCATCAGTCAACCATTGCAAGAGAATGACCTGTCGCCAGCAAGATGATGATGACCAGACCCACGATGATACGATACCAACCGAAAATCTTGAAACCATTCTTCGTGAGGAAGTCGACAAACCATTTCATGGCGAACAAGGCCACGACGAAAGCCACCACGCAACCCACGATGAGCATCGTGATGTTATGCACGTTGACCCATGTCGCATCACCACTCAACATGTCAAGCAAGTCAAGCAACGTAGCTCCCGCCATGGTGGGAACCGCCAAGAAGAAAGAGAACTCCGCCGCTCGCTTGCGCGTAAGACCTTGTTGCATACCTCCCACGATGGTCGCCATCGACCGAGAGACTCCCGGTATGACGGAGATGCACTGGAAAAGACCTACCATAAAGGCGCGCTTCTCGTTCATCTTGTTGGTGTCAGTACCCTTGTTGAATATCTTGTCACAGAAAAGCATGAACACGCCACCCAACATCAACATGATGGCCACCACCTCGACACTGTCGAGCAACCAATCCAGCAAACCCGACTTCTTGGCGAGCAATCCTATCACGACCGCTGGCAGCACGCCGACGAACAGCAACCAATAGAAATAAAACTTGTGCTTAAGCCGACCGAAACTGCCACTTCCCTCGGGAGCAGGAGTGTGGTCTATGTGGAAAAAGCGTTTCCAGTAAAGGCACACCACCGAAAGGATAGCGCCAAAC
>X288_Common_Brushtail__coassemble_139_pt1 | contig 11279 bp, 7 predicted proteins | sample X288_Common_Brushtail__metabat2_high_PE_006 | metagenome-assembled genome bin X288_Common_Brushtail
CCAGAGGTATTGGAGACCTTTCTCAACAAACATCCCGACAATGATTATTGGGTAAGGTTCAACTGTCCTGAATTCACGTCGCTATGCCCTATCACGGGACAGCCCGACTTCGCGGAGATACGCATTAGTTACATTCCCGCCGAACGCATGGTGGAAAGCAAGAGCTTGAAACTCTACCTGTTCAGTTTCCGCAATCACGGAGACTTTCATGAAGATTGCGTCAATGTCATCATGAAAGACTTGATACGTCTCATGGAACCGAAATACATAGAGGTAACGGGCTTCTTCACGCCCCGTGGCGGCATCAGCATCCATCCCTTTGCCAACTACGGGAAACCAGGCACCCGCTACGAGCAGTTAGCGTGGGAACGTTTCTCCCGTCACGAATAGCCCTGCGTATTACTTGTTGAGCTCACGTGTGGCAGCTTCCTCTTGTTTCTTGTTCGCAGCCCTGGCTGCGGCATTGGCGGAAGCAGCGTCCTTACGGCGATGATAGCCCGTAATGCTACCATCCTTGCTCCTCAGGACAAGGGAGTCGTCACGCAAGAAGACAAATTGTAGCGTGTCGTTGTAAGTGACCGCGTCTTGCGCGTCGCCCGACGTGGTTATCTCTTTCCTCGTCAGGATAAGTCTACCATTGAAGACATGCCATTCACTGACGTTCGGCACCTCAGGATAGACCACTGGACTATCGTCCGTGGCTGTACTTGACTGCATTACGAAACCAACAGACCTCGCCTGACTTTGTCTTTTGAGAGTGAAACCATACTCGCGTGGCACCATGTAAGTCTCGACGATGGAGTCGGGCATCTGGGCAAGGATACGCTCCTGCTGCCGCTTGCTAAGTCCTGTGACGTCCCTCAACGAAGGCATCACGCTGTATGTCCATGTTCCCTTCAAGTCGTCAAGGTCAATCACCAGATATGCCTCCGCTGGATTCTCGTTGTCGGGGACGACACCTATCCAATCTCCTGTCTTCAAGCCTCCATACACACGCCGTTTCTTGGTGGCTCTCAAGATGTCATACTTCACTGGGTCACCCCCACTATCGGGCAAGACAATGACGGCGGAGTCCGTACAACCAGGGCATGCCAGTCCGTAGAGTGTCGAGTCTCCCTCGGCAGGCTTGGAATAGCTAATGGCTAAGTTGGTGTTCCTGTCACCCTCTTTACGCTTATCACCACAAGCCATGAGCGTAAGCACTCCCACAAATATTATAAACAAGGTTCTTATATTCATACGTTTCTGAATTTTACGCACAAAGATAATGTAATATTCCTAAAAAATTATGGTGATGATGTGTTATTTGAATTTTTTTATCTAATTTTGCACCTCGAAGTGCTCCTGGTATTCCACGGACACACAAACTAGCGGAAACTTTTATGATCATGAAAAAGAAAATACAGTTCAGTCTCGTCTATCGGGACATGTGGCAGAGTTCAGGAAAGTTCCAGCCACGGAAAGAACAGTTGGCACGCATCGCCCCAGTAATCATCGAAATGGGATGCTTCGCACGTGTGGAGACAAATGGCGGCGCCTTTGAACAGGTCAACCTGTTGGCAGGAGAGAACCCCAATGAGGCGGTGAGAGCGTTCTGCAAACCTCTTAACGACGCTGGCATCAAGACGCATATGCTCGACCGAGGACTGAACGCACTGCGCATGTATCCCGTGCCTGATGACGTGCGTGCCCTCATGTATAAGGTGAAGCACGCACAAGGCACCGATATCACCCGTATCTTTGACGGATTGAACGACGTGCGTAACATCATCCCCTCCATCAAATGGGCAAAGGAAGCGGGCATGACACCTCAGGGAACGCTCTGCATCACGACATCGCCCGTACACACGTTGGACTATTACGACAAGATAGCCGATCAACTCATCGAGGCTGGAGCTGAGGAGATTTGCTTGAAGGACATGGCAGGCATCGGTCAACCCGCCTTCCTGGGCAAGTTGACAAAGATGATCAAGAAAAAACATCCTGACATCATCATCGAGTACCACGGTCACTCAGGACCAGGGTTGAGTATGGCAAGTATCCTGGAAGTGTGTGAGAATGGAGCCGACATCATCGACACCGCCATAGAACCCCTGTCGTGGGGCAAGGTGCATCCCGACATCATCTCCGTACAGAGCATGTTGAAGAACGAGGGTTTCGACGTGCCGGAAATCAACATGAGTGCTTACATGAAAGCTCGTGCCTTGACACAGGAATTCATCGACGAATGGTTGGGCTACTTTATCAACCCAGCCAACAAGATCATGAGCTCTTTGTTGCTTGGCTGTGGACTGCCTGGTGGCATGATGGGTTCCATGATGGCTGACTTGGGTGGCATAAGACAAACCATCAACAACCTGAGGAAGAAGAAGGGCGAACCAGAACTGTCCATTGACGACATGCTCGTTAACCTCTTTGATGAGGTGGCATACGTATGGCCTCGTGTGGGATATCCACCATTGGTGACTCCTTTCAGCCAATACGTGAAGAACATCGCCTTGATGAACTTGCTTACGTTGGAGCAAGGAAAGGGACGTTTCGTGATGATGGACGACTCCATGTGGGGCATGATCCTTGGCAAGAGCGGAAAGATTCCTGGCACCATCGACCCAGAGCTCGCGGAACTGGCAAAGAAACAAGGAAGGGAGTTTACTGACGCTGACCCACATACCTTGTTGCCCAACGCACTCGATGACTTCCGCAAAGAGATGGACGAGAACGGTTGGGAATACGGGCAGGATGATGAAGAACTGTTTGAGTTGGCCATGCACCCTGAGCAATATCGCAATTACAAGAGTGGACAAGCCAAGAAGAACTTCCTCTCTGACTTACAGAAAGCCAAGGACGCCAAGATGGGCAGTAAACTCAGTCCTGCGGAGTTGGCAGCTTTCAAACATGCCAAGGCTGATGCCATCGTGGCTCCAGTGAAAGGCCAGATATTCTGGGAATTCCAAGGTGACGGAGAAGCTGCGCCTGCCGTGGAACCTCACATCGGCAAGGAATACGCTCAAGGGGACGCCTTCTGTTACATACTCACCGCATGGGGTGAGTTTGAGACCATACCCGCTGCCCTCGGTGGCAAGTTGGTGGAGATTCAGGCAAAGCAAGGAACAAAGGTGCGCAAGGGTGATGTCATCGCTTACATCGAGCGTCCCAACGCGGAATAATCTCTTTTATCCTTACCTGATTGGATTACCAAACGATTATCGACCGTTATTACTCGAAGGATGAGACCTTAAGGCACATTCTTCTCTCCCATAGTCAATCTGTAGCGCGGAAAGCACTGCAGATTGTTTCATTTCATCCCGAACTTCACCTTGATCGGCAATTCGTGGAGGAAGGTGCGATGCTCCATGACATAGGCATCCTCTTTTGTGACGCACCAAGTATCCACTGTTTTGGTTCTGAACCCTATATCTGTCATGGGCATCTTGGCGCGGAGTTGATGCGCTCAATAGGTTATCCTTTTCACGCACGTGTCTGTGAACGGCACACAGGCACAGGCATCTCCCTGCATGAGATAGAGACCCGTGACCTGCCCCTTCCCCGTCAAGACTTCATCCCAGAGACCTTGGAAGAGCAAGTGATATGCTATGCGGATAAATTCTACAGCAAAAGTCATCTGAGTCTAGAGCGGACGGTAGAGCAAGTCATCAAGGGTCTCGGCAAACATGGAGAGGAAGGTGTCGAGAGGTTTCGGCACTGGGTAGCGTTGTTTGAGTGAAAAAGTTAAAAATAACGAGATTAGCAAAAAACATCCCTCGCTATGTGTTCTTTTTATTAACTTTGTAGCCTGTTATGAAAAGGAATCCTGTCATAGCCGTATTGTTGTGCGCCTTCATGATGATGATGGCTAGTCCCAGCATGCCTTTCGTGGGAAGAGGGCAGATGATGGAGGACAAAGACACCACTAAAGTGGAGAAAGTGCCGACATTGGGGGATTCCGTCGCAAAGATAGACGCTATCGTGAAAGACATCCAAGAAGTGGCGGACAGCGTGAGACTTGACTCCGTGGGACATGCCATCGGAGACTCGATGCTGATGGATTCCCTGCAACTCGCCATCGACATGCACAACAAGGCCATCGACGACTCCATTCGCCAAGACTCCATCAACAGAAGGCGGTCGGGAAGCATAGACTCTCCCGTGGATTACACGGCAAATGATTCCATCGTGTACAACGCGATTACGAAAGAAGCGTTCCTTTACGGGAACTCCAACGTGAAGTATCAAAACATGGACCTTACGGGAGACAAGGTGAGGTATAACCAACTGTCCAACACGGTATACGCCACGGGTGTCCCCGACTCCACGGCAGAGGGAGGTGTCACGGGGAAACCTGTCTTCAAGATGGGAAGTGACACCTATGACACGGATACCATCGCCTTCAACTTCAAGTCAAAGAAAGCCCTTATTAATAAAGTATATACGGCACAGCAAGACGGTTACCTGACCGGAGAGAAGTCCAAGCGAGACTCCTCGGGCATCATCTACCTGCAACATGGTCGCTACACCACGTGCGACGCTGAGCATCCTGATTTCTATATCGCCTTGTCTCGTGCGAAGGTGCGTCCTGGCAAAGACGTCACTTTCGGTCCCGCTTACCTCGTCGTGGCAGACGTGCCCATGCCCCTTGCCATCCCTTATGGTTTTTTCCCCTTTACCAAAAGCTACTCAAGCGGATTCATCATGCCCTCGTATGGAGACGAGAGTGACCGCGGTTTCTACCTGAAGGACGGAGGTTATTATTTCGCGGTGAGTGACAAATGGGACTTAAAACTATTGGGTGAGATCTACACGCAAGGGTCTTGGGGAATATCCGCGGCGACGAACTATCGCAAGAGATATAAGTACTCTGGCAGTTTCTTGTTCAGTTTCCAAGATACGAGGAGCGGAGAGAAGAACATGCCTGACTATTCCCGACAAACGAGTTTCAAGATACAATGGAGTCACCGGCAAGACTCAAAAGCGAACCCTTATAGTTCCCTGTCGGCAAGCGTCAACTTCGCCACGACAAGCTATGAGCAAAACAACCTCAACAGTTTGTACAACCCACAGACCTTGACGCAAAGTACACGTACATCCTCGGTGAGTTGGAGCACGACATTCTCCAGCATTGGCATGACACTTAGTTCCACCGCCAACGTCAACCAGAACATGCGCGACTCCACCATCGCCATCACGTTTCCTGACCTTAACATCTCCATCGCACGCTTCTATCCCTTCCGTCGCAAGAACGCGGTGGGCAAGGAACGTTGGTATGAAAAGATTGCCGTAAGTTATACGGGACAGCTCACGAACTCCATCACGACCAAGGAAGATCAACTGACAAGTTCAAACATCATCAAGGATTGGAGCAATGCCTTCCAACACTCTATCCCCGTGAGTGCCAGCTTCACCTTATTCAAATATATCAATATCAACCCTTCGTTTAATTTCACGGATCGCATGTACACCCACAAGGTGAAACGTTCATGGGATGAAGTGGCACAGGAGGAGGTATGCGATACCATTTATGGTTTCAACAACGTATATAACTGGAGCCTCTCGGTAAGTGCCAGTTCAAAACTCTATGGCTTCTGGACACCCAACCGCAAGTTGTTTGGCGACAAGATACAAACCATCCGTCACGTGCTTACCCCTACGATATCGTTTAGTTACGCTCCTGACTTCGGGTCATCGAGCTATGGTTATTGGGATACTTATCAGAAAACGGACGAGGATGGTAACGTCTCACTTGTAAGTTACTCTCCCTACTCGGGCAGCACCTATGGTGTTCCGAGTCAAGGAAAAACAGGTAGCATCAGTTTTGACTTCGCCAACAATATCGAGATGAAAGTGAAGAGTGACAAGGACTCTTCGGGTTTCAAGAAAATCAGCATCATTGATGAATTGGGATTCAGCATGAGTTATAACATGGCGGCACAAGTCAGGCCATTGAGCGACCTTACCGTTAGACTGCGACTGAAATGGTGGAAGAACTACACCTTCAACATGAACGCCGTCTTTGCCACCTATGCCTATGAGTTGGATGAAAGTGGCACGCCATATGTGGGTACTCACACCGAATATGGTTATGGACGATTCGGAAGGTTCCAAGGGATGTCACAAAACATCTCCTATACCCTTACACCTGAGAAGATACGCAAGTTCTTCGGCGGAGGTGGCGACGATGATGAAGACAAGAACCATAGAAACGACAACTACGACGAAGGGTTGGACACCGACATAGAAAGCAATGTGGACGATGACATGGAAAGAGGGAAACATGGGGCGAAGAAAGAAGGTGGCAAGGCTGAGACCGACAGCGATGGCTACATGAAGTTCAGCATGCCCTGGTCACTCACCTTCGGTTATGGTATCACCATGCGTGAAAACACCAGCGGCACCTTTAACACCAAAACGATGCGCTATCCTTACAAATTCACTCAAACCCTCAACGTCAGTGGTAACATCCGCATCAGTGAAGGATGGAACATCAGTTTCTCCAGTGGTTACGACTTCGACAACCATGATCTGAGCATGACAACAGCCAGTCTGCAACGAGACCTTCACTGTTTCAGCATGAGCTGTTCTGTGGTATTGGCTCCTTATACCAGTTACAACTTCACCTTCCGTTGTAACGCGGCGACACTTACCGATGCCTTGAAGTACGACAAGAAAAGTGGCTACTCCAACGCCGTGCAATGGTATTAAGGGCTTTTTTCGCGAAAACATTTGCGTATTTGGATAAAAGTTCTTACCTTTGCAGCCGATAAGAATAAGGATAACGGCTATTTGTAACGAAAGCGATATCCGTTAAGGTATCTAACGGGACTGAGATTATCGTCTAACATTATTCTCAAGACTATAATCGCGAAAATATCTGATGTTGTATTTCAGCTTTTCAGGTTCCATAAACAATATGTTATGGAGAAAAAGATTGTATTAGTTTTATTATGGATTTTATGTACGACAAAGGCAATGTTCGCCGCGGGGAGAAGCGGTAATGTCAAATGCAATTGGGAACCTGTCATTCAGGCCATCATCATGGTAGAGAGCGGTGGTGATACGCTCGCGGTAAGTGGGAATTCGGTGGGAGCCATGCAAATCACCCCGATACTCGTGAAAGAGTGCAACGAGATACTCAAGAAGAGAAACAGCGATAAACGCTATAGGTTGTCTGACAGATATAGCGTGAAGAAATCGAAAGAGATGTTCCTCTTGATGCAATCTGAGTTCAACCCCACGAATAATATCGAGAAAGCCATCAGGGCTTGGAATGGAGGAAATCATTATAGCGTGAAGGGCACGCAACGCTATTACGAGAAAGTGATGAAATACCTGAAATAAAAAGTGGTCTAAAAAAATAACAAAAAAGAGTGCGTGAGTTGATAACTCACGCACTTGTTTTTTGTTAGCCTTCAGGCAGCTTTTATTTCACCACCATTTTCTTTCCACCCACGATATAGATTCCTGGGCGAAGGTTGGTTGAGTTCATGCGGCGACCTTGAAGGTCGTAGATACCCTCATCATCGTACGTTTTGGTAGTAAACACTTGCTGGATGCCCGTAGAGGTAGTACCTTTCAGCGTGATGATAAAGCAACTCTGGGCGTCACCCCTTGGCGTGAACGTCAGTGTGCCACTAGCCGCTGATGACAGCGTAATAGTGTATGAGGCAGAGGAAGGATCAGCGTCACGGGCAGGAAAAACGTAGGTTTCGGAGTCAAACTCCTCACCATTCAACTCAGCAAGATACGATGTTTTGCCATCTGAATTGCCGTAACCATCAAACGTGACTTCCGTGATGGAGACATCGTCGGGCAGAGTGATGGTAAACTGTACATTACGCGAGTATTTCAGATAATCCTTTGCCGTGGCATAGCCATTGCTATTAGCTCCCACGATGCTATAGCCTCCGTTGAACGTCCACTCAGTGTCATCACTCTCGCAGGTAGCAGTAGAAGCACTAATAGTAGCCGTCACCGATTCAGCATTGTCGTCGTCATCATCATCTCCACTACTCTCCTGCCCCTTATAATCACCCGTGTAGCTCACGTCCACAAGGTTTTTGAAGTTGGTGATATCGGCTGCGAAGTATTCCGAAGCCTTGCGTGTATTGGTAATCTTGCATCCGTTCTTGAATACGATGCCATGCGCATACGACATATACATGCCACGAGCCGCACTTACCTGCACGTTGTCGAACGTCACGTTCCAGATGCGAGCCTCAGGGCGTCCCAACAAATAGATGGCATTGCCACGCTTGTTGCTGTTGCTACTGTAGGTAGTACCTGTCGAAGTGACATTCTGTATCAAGATATCATGCCAGTATGGAGTCGTGGAAATAGAATCTGTCACGTCACTGTCTGCCACAGGCACGGTAGGTGCCGTGTCATACCATGAAGTGATGGAGATGGGGTTCTCCAGGATATTGGTCATGGTGATGTTGCGGTAGGTGATATTGTAAACCTCTCCCGAACGATCATTGTTGGTCTTCATCCTTATGCCCGACGTGGTGCCTTCCATCGTGATGTCTTCCCACAAGATATCATGCACATTTGTTGTATATGACCCGAGAGAAGCCCCGTGTCCTGTGCCGAAGTAGCAATTCCACACATGACCATACCGAGCGTTGGAGTCAAACACCACGTTGTCATCTCCATTGGAGATCTCACAATTGTAGATGTTCACGTAGGGTCCCCATACGGGAATGCCATCGGTATTGTGACTTGCGCCTTCAGATAACTCAGAGGCAGGTGCGGTAATGATAAGGTCGTGTGCTGTCATGTGACTGGCATTGCCCGAGCGACCGAGAGTAAGGTTGGCACCAGGAGCGTTTTGCAGCGTGAGATTACATACCAAGTGCCTGCTTCCTCTGTTGAACCGGATCATCGCACCACGCTTGACGTTGCTATCCTTGTAAACTTCCCACCAATCAGCACCTTGTCCGTCGATGATGGATGTCTCCTTGTCTTCACCCTCAATGACGATGTCGGTGTGACTATTGCTACTGTTGCTAATGAAGTCAGTGGCGACATCGCTGGGATAGACACCGTAGGGCGTCATCTTCAGTGTAGCCCCTGCCGCAAGGTGCAGGATGGTTTTAGTCTTGATGACAAGGGCTCCACTGAGCCATTCACCTTCCGGTATCACCACCATGCCCCCACCAGCTTCATAAGCCGCATCGAGTGCTGCTTGTATAGCCTCCGCATTGTCATCGGAGGAGGTAGAGGCACCATAGTCAGTGATATCGAAGGTATTGGCTTCGGTAATATCGGGCACAACTGGCAACGACACCGCTGTCCACCCGTCGGGGGTGTTTTGTGCCGCCAACTCAGTCTCATAGTCATAAGCCATGGCGGAAGCCGTGGCAAACAGCGTAAGTGCTGCGGACATGAATAACTTTCTCATTGTATCTTACATTTTAGATGTTACTATCTTAAACCTATCTTCTTTAAAAAAGTCCTGCCGATAAAAACCGACAGGACCTATCGTTAGAGTAATTCAGTTGTCTGCTCGTTTCGCGTTAATCCTCTGTGGGATACCATTCAGGGTCACCTGCTCCCAAGTTGCTGGTCAACGTGAAGTCACCATTCTCTGGGTCTGCGAATATCGAGGCAGCGTCACCCTCGAGCGTCGTAGCCTGAGAGAACGACGATGCGTTGCTAGAGATGGTGAAGTCACTAGACAGGTAGCAGTTTGACATCGTCGTGTCTCCAGACGTACGGATACCACGTGCGCTTTCAGAATAACTCTTGCCAAAGACACTGTTAGAAGTGGTCACCGTGGTAGAATTGCCATTTGCGTCGGCGAAGTAACGACCACTACCGATGATGTTGTAGAACGTACAATCGGAGATGTCAATCGTATCAACCGTAGCTCCTGAACAAGCGATGAAGCTATGCTGCATGTTGGTAAACGTAGAGTTCATAATCTCTATCTCGCTCACCGTGAAGGCAGAGCTGTTGAAGTAGAGGAATGCGTAAGAACCAGAACCTTGGCTCATCACGTAGACATTGTCAAGCGTGAGCTTGCTGATGACCTTCGTGTCACTACCTTGCAGACGTACCAGCGAGCGGCTGAGGTCGATGACGGTGACATCCGTGAAACTTAATTCCGCCACTGTGCACGCGGCACTCTGGTTGATGAGATACTGGCAACCGCCATCGTTGATTTGCACGTTTTGGAAGTTGATATAAGCATGCGAGCCGGCGATGTCGAGACTCTTCGATGCTTCGATGACAGGAGCGTCACCACCCGAAAGTCCGAAGAATGTTACGCTCATGCCGTCGGGCAACGTGATGGAAGTGTCGGAACCATCAGTATCCGACGTACCATGCAAGCCTATCGTCATGCCAGCGGGAATACCGATAGTCACGCTGTAGTTAGTGGTGCTTCCTGATTCCTCTTGTGCCTCAGCGGCATACTGATCGATCATCTCTTGCGAGATGTACTCGGTGTCATCGGGAAGAGTCACCTTGTAGTTTGCCGACGGCATGGCTACGGCGGTAGTTATGGTGAGTGAACCTCTACGTGTGCTGCCGTTATAAATCTCGACAGTATAAGTAGTAGTGGCATTCAGACCCGTGAAGGTATAGGTTCCCGCGGCAATGTCGCTGCTGGAGAGCGTGACGGTCTGCACAATCTCACCTGCCTGGTAGAGTACCAAAGAAGTCACTTCCTTAGAGGAATCCCAGTTCACGGTGATGTTGGCGTCATCATAGTCAGACGAAGTGGTCGAGTAGAATATTTGCTCAGCGTCAGTGGTGAAATAGCGCCTGCCGCTAGAAGTCTCATAGTACACCCACTTCGAAGATGTCTTACCCTCAGCGATGGAGCGCATACGCATGTAGTATTTTGTCTCGCCACTAAGGTTGAAGATAGTGTCTGGGGAGTTGGTAAGCACTTCCACGATAGACGAGGAGCTCACGTCTTCGAGATAGAGCGAGTCGGTGGACAACTCAAACTGATAACCTTCCGCGGAAGGCATCTTGGTGTAAGTCACGACCACATAGGTATCTCCCGTGCTAATCGAGAGGTCAGTGGAACTGAAGAGACGGTTGGTTGAGCTATCCACCTCCCAGTCTTGCTCGGTGTCACACGAACTCAAGACTACTGCACCCAACATAAGGGCGGCAATACTGTGTATGATATGTTGTTTGTTCATCTTTGTAAAAATTAAAATCCGTACGAATTGCTCAGCGTTCCATTGGAATCAGAGATAGTAGTCTCCCCAAGAGGCATAAGGTAGCGGTTTTTCACGGACACGTCGCTAAACGATATGCTATAGGTGCCG
>X288_Common_Brushtail__coassemble_142_pt1 | contig 11131 bp, 7 predicted proteins | sample X288_Common_Brushtail__metabat2_high_PE_006 | metagenome-assembled genome bin X288_Common_Brushtail
GTTGACGGATGTAACGTACGATGACGTCAACATACTCCTCGATGGTATAGACATGGAACGGTTTATCGGCATAAAGTCGTGCCAGTCGCGTTCCTTTCACCACTTGTAATTGGTGTATCTTGAGGATATCAAGGGACAAGGAAGAAATGATCGGTGCTTGTCTTACGCTTTCCTCCGCATCTTCCCCTGGTAAACCAATAATGACGTGTCCTCCCACCAAGATTCCTCTTTGATGTGTTCGTTCGATGGCGTCACGACTACAGGCGAAGTCATGTCCACGGTTGATGCGACGCAAGGTATCGTCGTTGGCACTCTCGATACCATATTCCACTATCAAGAAAGTGGTTTGGTTCAACTGCTCGAGATAATCGAGCAACTCCCCAAACATGCAATCAGGACGAGTGCCAATGACCAGCCCCACGACATCAGGCACTCGCAAGGCTTCCTCATAGAGTTCACGCAACCTGTCAAGTGGCGCGTAGGTGTTGGTATATGCCTGGAAATAGGCCAGGTATTTCATGTCGGGATACTTACGGGCGAAAAAGCGCTTGCCTTTCTCCAATTGTTCCGTGACACTTATCCTCCTATCACAATAAACGGGATTGAAAGTGCGATTGTCACAATAGATACAACCTCCCGAAGAGATAAGTCCATCTCTGTTGGGACAGGAGAAACCAGCGTCGACCGAAATCTTCTGTACCCGATACGGAAACTGGTTTCGTATCCACGTGCCAAAATCGTTATATGCTGTCAACATCTTCCACGATTTCCCCTCTCAGGGCAGTATGGTCATGGTTAAACGAGCCCAATCGCACACGCAGGAGCTGATTGTCGTATTCCTCACGTGCTTGACTTGGTGATAATTCCACACGCACGTAATTGGTCGTAAAACCATGCATGGCCTTCCCACGAGGTGCTTTCTCGAAGAGCACCTCAGCCTCCGTACCGATGTAGTCAGCGTAAAAACGCTCCGTCTTCCGTTCACTCATGTCAAGTAATCGTTTGCTTCGTGATTTCTTTTCACTGTCACTCACGATGTAGGGTATCCGCAAGGCGGCCGTGCCTGGTCGTTCAGAATAAGGAAACACATGCAATTGGGAAATGGGCAATGATTCCAGGAATCGATAAGTCTCCTCAAAAAACCCAGGCAACTCACCCCGACAGCCCACCATCACGTCGACACCAATGAAGGCATTGGGCATCTTTTCCTTTATCCTCCATACCTTATACGCGAAAAGCGCGGTATCATAACGACGATGCATCAAACGCAGCACCTCGTCGTTACCACTCTGCAAGGGAATATGGAAATGGGGCATGAACGCACGGGATTGTGCGCAATGATCTGTCAAGTCATCATCACACAAGTCGGGTTCCAAACTGGAGATGCAATACCTGCTTATTCCCTCGACGTTATCGAGTGCTCTCACCAAGTCAAGGAAGCTCTCGTGGGTAGTTCGTCCGAAGTCTCCGATATTGACACCTGTCAACACGATTTCCTTTCCCCCATCACGTGCCGCTTCCTCCGCTTGCGCAACCAACGACTCTATCGTGGGGTTGCGAGAAAGCCCCCGGGCATAAGGTATCGTACAATAAGTGCAGAAATAATTGCAACCATCTTGTACTTTCAGGAAATACCGGGTGCGGTTGCCTCGGGAACAACTTGGTTGGAAAGTGGTAATGTCCTTTGTCTTCACGGAATGGTATTGATGAAGGGACTCCGTTCCCTTGCTTAACCACGCCTAATTAAGATACTGTATGAGGTTTGCCTTCTCGTTTGAACCCAAGACGAGGTCGACACCTTCTATCTCACTTACCGTGCGTGATGACAACTGCGCATAACAACCCGTCACGACCACAAAGGCTCCAGGATGTTGGCGCACCATGCGATGGATGGTTTGTCTGCACTTGTGATCAGCTATCTCCGTGACAGAACACGTGTTGATAAGGCAGATGTCGGCTTTCTCACCTTTCCTAGCCTCAACGACACCCAAGTCTCCCAACATCTTCGCAAACGTCGATGTCTCGGAGAAGTTCAACTTGCAGCCTAACGTATAGTAGGCCGCCTTTTTCCCTTGAAACGCACTCGTGTCAATCATGTGTACAACTGTCAGGACATAAAAAGACCGCCAAGTCTGAGACCTGGCGGTGTTTCTCTAAATTTTTCAGTTCGAACTATGAGCTAATTACTCAGCTGCAGTAGAATCAACTTCTACGCTATCAACAGATACAGTGTCTTCTACCATAGTAGTGTCAATAGCATCATCCTCAACAGGAGCTTGAGCTGCCTTGTTACCACAAGATGCGAAAGAGATAGCTGCGATAGCTACGAACATTAAAACTAATTTCTTCATTTCTTTGCTTTTTTAAATCAGTAAAACAATCATTCAATTATTAAAACACTGCAAAGGTACGTATTTTTTTTTTCCGTTGTTTCTTTTTTTTCGATTTTTTTTGAGTCTTCTCTGTAACTTTTTTACTAGTATTTGTAAATCAATAAGTTACGCACTACTAATAAAAGTTAATTTATTCCCGTGTACCTTAACAGTACCCTCAAACACATCTTTTCTCCCTAGAACTCATCCCATGATTTCACGTCTATCTCGTCTAGGTTGAGAGAACAGAAAGCGTTGATGAAGGCACTCGCCAACCTACTGTTCGTAATCAACGGCACATTTAAGTCTATCGCTGCCCGACGAATCTTGTAACCATTGGAAAGTTCCGATACGGTGAGATCCTTTGGAATGTTGACCACCATATCTATCTTATGCTCATGCAACATGTCAAGAGCCTGTGGATGCATGCCCTTTTCAGAAGGCCAATACACCAAGGTGTTGTCGATGCCATTCTCCATAAGATACTTACTCGTGCCACCCGTAGCGTAGAGCGTATAACCATGTTGGAGCAACTGACGAGCGGCGTCGAGCATCTCAGCTTTCTGTTTGGCGCCACCCGTAGACAACAGGATGCTCTTCTTGGGATACGCTGTCCCACGGAAAGCATGCTCTTCAAGAGAGCTTGGTTCGTGTCATCACCAAGACAACCGACCTCACCCGTGGAACTCATGTCAACACCTAGCACGGGATCAGCCTTCTGCAAGCGGTTGAAAGAGAACTGGCTTGCCTTGATACCCACGTAATCCAAGTCAAAGAGATCCTTATCGGGTCGTTGTACGGGCAATCCCAACATGACACGGGTAGCCAACTCTATGAGGTTGATCTTAAGAACCTTGCTGACGAAGGGAAAGGAGCGACTGGCGCGCAAGTTGCACTCTATGACGAGAATCTCATTCTCCCTTGCCATAAACTGGATATTGAAAGGGCCGTTGATGTGAAGTGCCTTTGCTATCTGACGACTCACGCGCTTGATACGACGTACTGTTTCCACGTACAACTTCTGAGGAGGAAACTGGATGGTGGCGTCGCCTGAATGAACGCCAGCAAACTCGATATGCTCAGAGATGGCATATGCCAATATCTCACCGTTCTTTGCCACGGCATCCATCTCTATCTCTTTCGCGTGTTCAATAAACTTGCTCACCACGACAGGATGATCTTCACTCACGTTGGCGGCCAGTTGCAAGAAGCGACGCAACTCATCTTCATTGGAACATACGTTCATCGCGGCACCCGACAAGACATAAGAGGGACGAACCAGTACGGGGAAACCCACACGAGCGATGAACTTATCAATATCCTCCATGCTGGTGAGCGCGCTCCATTCCGGTTGGTTAATGCCATTCTTCGTCAACATCGCCGAGAACTTCGCACGGTCTTCCGCACCGTCAATGTCCTTGGCAGACGTTCCCAAGATAGGCACATGCTCACCATCCAACTTCATGGCGAGGTTATTAGGAATCTGACCACCCGTACTCACGATGACACCATAAGGCATTTCCATGTCGATGATATCCATCACGCGTTCGAACGTAAGTTCATCAAAATACAAACGATCACACATGTCATAATCGGTGGAAACCGTCTCGGGATTATAATTAATCATGATGGAGCGCCAACCCTCCTTGCGTATGGTATTGAGTGCTTGTACACCACACCAGTCAAACTCCACCGAACTACCTATGCGATAAGCACCAGAGCCAAGTACGATGATGGAACGCTTGTCATGTTCAAACTTGATGTCACTCGCCTCACCACCATAAGTAACATATAGGTAATTGGTTTGCGCGGGATATTCCGCCGCCAAGGTATCTATCTGCTTCACTACTGGCAAGATGCCATAACTCTTACGCAACTTACGAACGACGAGCATGGCTTTGTGCATGTTGTGCAGTTCCTCCTCCAAACCGACAGCCCGTGCTACCTGGAAATCAGAGAAACCATATATCTTGGCAGTACGCAACAACTCTTTGCTGAGCGTGTTGATATTGCACTGCTTCAATTCCTCATCTATATTAATAATGTGTAGCAATTTCTCAAGAAACCACTTGTCTATCTTGGTCAACTCATGTATCTGGTCAATGGTATAACCACGATGCATCGCCTTGGAAATCACGAACACTCGTTTGTCAGTGGGTTCACGCAACGCCGCGTCAATATCAGGAATCTCAAGTTCCTTGTTCTCCACGTAACCATGCATGCCCTGTCCTATCATGCGCAAGCCCTTCTGTATGGCTTCCTCAAAGGTACGACCAATGGCCATCACCTCACCGACCGACTTCATGGAAGAACCCAATTCCTTATCAACACCACGAAACTTACTGAGATCCCAACGAGGAATCTTACATACCACGTAGTCGAGCGCGGGTTCAAAGAACGCACTCGTGGTCTTGGTCACCGAGTTCTTCAACTCAAACAACCCATAGCCCATGCCCAACTTAGCGGCCACGAACGCCAAGGGATATCCCGTCGCCTTGGAAGCCAAGGCAGAGGAACGACTCAGACGGGCGTTCACCTCAATGACACGATAGTCCTCACTTTTCGGATCAAACGCGTATTGCACGTTACACTCACCCACGATACCTATATGACGGATAATCTTGATGGCCAACGCACGAAGCTTATGATACTCACTGTTGGTCAACGTCTGTGACGGAGCGATGACGATGCTCTCCCCCGTATGGATGCCAAGAGGGTCGAAGTTCTCCATGTTACACACGGTAATGCAGTTGTCATACCGGTCACGTACCACCTCATACTCTATCTCTTTCCATCCCTTGAGACTCTTCTCCACCAATACCTGGGGAGAGAAGGAGAAGGCCTTCTCCGCAAGTTTGTTTAACTCCTCCTCATTCTCCGCGAAGCCACTGCCCAATCCTCCCAAGGCATAAGCCGCACGTATGATAACGGGATAACCCAACTCCGTCGCCGCCTTCCGTGTTTGTTCGATATTCTCACACGCCTCACTCTTTATCGTCTTCACGTCTATCTCGTCAAGGCGTTCCACGAAAAGTTCCCTGTCTTCCGTGTCCATGATAGCTTGCACGGGCGTACCCAACACACGTACGTTGTATTTCTCGAGAACACCTCCACGATAAAGATCCACTCCACAGTTAAGCGCGGTCTGTCCACCAAAGCTCAACAAGATGCCGTCTGGTTTCTCTTTTTGGATGACCCTTTCCACGAAATAAGGTTGCACGGGCAAGAAATAAATCTTGTCCGCCACATTCTCCGAAGTCTGCACGGTGGCAATGTTGGGATTGATGAGGACAGTCTCCACGCCTTCCTCACGCAAAGCCTTCAACGCTTGCGAACCAGAGTAGTCGAACTCTCCAGCCTCACCGATCTTCAACGCACCCGAACCCAGGAGCAAAACCTTCTTGATATCTTGATCTTTCATCTTATACTAACGCTTATTTTAAATAACCTACGAATTTATCAAATATCCACTCCGTGTCCACGGGTCCAGAGCAAGCCTCGGGATGGAATTGACTGGAGAACCAAGGATGGGTCTTGTGACGAATACCCTCATTGGAACCATCATTCATGTTGACAAACAACTCCTCCCAGTCCGCTCCAAGGGTCTTGGCATTGACAGCGTAACCATGGTTCTAACTGGTGATGTAACAATGGTTGGTTCCCACCATCCTCACGGGTTGGTTATGGGAGCGATGACCATATTTCAGTTTGTAGATCTCGGCACCCCCAGCCTTCGACAACAATTGATTGCCCATGCAAATGCCACAGATGGGTTTGGCACCCAGGCTCATCTGCTTGCGGATGATGTTCACGGCATCCTCACACATGTCAGGGTCACCAGGACCATTCGCAAGAAACAGACCGTCAAAGTCCATGTCGGTGTAATCGTAATTCCAAGGAACCCTGATGACCTCCATGCCCCGTTGAACCAGGCAACGGATGATATTCATCTTGACGCCACAATCCACCAAGACGACTTTCTTCCCAGCACCCTCGTTATATCGGATAATCTCCTTGCAACTAACCTTATCCACGAAGTTCACGCCCTCATAATCTGCCTCCGGGACATTCTCAGGTTCATCATCCAACAATATCTTGCCCATCATGACACCATGTTCACGGAGCACCTTCGTCAACTCCCGTGTATCGATGCCCGTAATCCCTGTCACTTTCTCTCGCTTCAACCAGTCAGCAAGACTTTCCACGGCATTCCAATGACTGTAGTTCTCGCTGTAGTCACAGACGATAATCGCGGATGCATATATCTTGTCACTCTCCATGTAAGTGGGGATGCCATTGTCTTCCACGGAGAAAGGAGGCACCCCATAGTTTCCCACCAATGGATACGTGAGAGTCATCAACTGACCAGCGTAAGAGGGGTCGGTAAGACTTTCCGGATATCCCATCATCGCCGTGTTAAAGACCACCTCACCTGCCACGGGAGCGTCATATCCAAAAGACTTCCCGCGGAACTTCGTCCCGTCGCTTAAAACCAAGGTTACTTTTTTCATCGCTATTTCGAGTCTCTTTATGCTTATATATAATATGGTATCGTCTTATCTCTCCCCCTTCATCCCCTCAACGTAATGGATGAACGACTGGTTGCATCTCTTCGTCCCACCAGGCGTGGGAAACTTACCCGTGAAATACCAATCCCCTTTGTGGTGTGGTATCGCCTTGTGCAATCCCTCGATGCTCTGGAAAACCAATTCGATGGGAGTAGTGACTCCCTCTGGTCGCAACATCTCCACGATCTTGTGGTTTATCTCCTCCACCGTGAAGGGAGCGTATATATCCCTCACCCTGTTCTGCATCTCCGCCTCGGGCTTTTCAAGTTCCACCTTGCATGCCGCATAGGTTTCATTTATCAACCTCGTCATCGAGCGTTCTTTCAACAATGCGATGGTTGCCCTGAACACACAGAACTCCTGCAAACTTGGCATGTCGATGCCATAGTAATCCGGATAGCGTATCTGTGGAGCACTGGACACTATCACTATCTTCTTGGGATGCAAACGGTCGAGGATGCGCAAGATACTTTCCTTGAGTGTCGTTCCCCTGACGATTGAGTCGTCGATGATGACAAGATTGTCCTCATAAGGTACGATGCTGCCATAGGTCACGTCGTACACGTGACGTGCCAAGTCGTTACGGGAGTTACCCTCAGTGATGAAGGTACGCAACTTGATATCTTTCCATGCCACCTTCTCGGAACGCACATAACTGTTCATGATTTCCCTCAACTCGTCGTTGGTGGGTTTATGATCCATGTTGGCTATACGCTCAATCTTCTTTTCGTTGAGGAAGTTCTTGAATCCACCCAACATCCCGTAATAAGCCACCTCCGCCGTATTCGGGATATAGGAGAAGACGGTATGTTCCACGTCGTAATCGATCGCTTTCAAGATGGGTCCCGTGAGTTGCTCACCCAACTGCCTGCGCTCTTGGTATATCATCTTGTCAGAACCACGACTGAAATAGATACGTTCAAAAGAGCACGCCGAGTCACCTTTCTGTTCCAGGATCCGTCTCACGGCACACTCCCCGTTCCTCTTGACCAGAAGAGCCATGCCAGGAAGCAATTCACGGATGTCCTCCACTTCCAAGTCAAATGTCGTCTGAAGCACTGGTCGTTCACTTGCCAACACGATAAACTCATCGTTCTTGTAATAGAAGGCTGGACGTATTCCCCAAGGATCACGCATCGAGAACATCTCTCCTGACCCCGTGATGCCACAAACCACATATCCACCATCGAAGCCCGCCATTGTCGTCTGCAAGACATTCTCCATCTTTACATGATCCTCGATATAATGGGTGACATCCATATGGTCAAGTCCCTGGTTCTTGGCTTCCACGAAATTGCGCTCCACCTCCCTGTCCAAGCGATGCCCCATCAACTCAAGCATGATATAGCTGTCACTATAGATGCGAGGACACTGACCCTGTTCGGTAAGATGCTCAAATATCTGTTCGATATTGGTCATGTTGAAGTTTCCGCATAAGCACAAGTTCTTCGCCTTCCAGTTGTTGCGACGCAAGAAAGGATGCACGAAACTCAAACCACTCTTGCCCGTCGTACTATAACGCAAGTGTCCCATGTACAACTCCCCGACAAAAGGAAGGTGCTTGCTCGCGAACGCCACGTCGGCCATTTGCCCTGGCGTCAAACCATTGAAGTGCTTGTTGACCGTACCGAAGATTTCCGTGATGGCGTTGCTTCCTTCCGCCCGTTCACGAAACATATACTCATTTCCAGGTTCTGAATCGAGTTTGACACATGCCATGCCAGCACCCTCCTGTCCCCGGTTATGTTGTTTCTCCATCATCAAGTAGAGCTTGTTGAGACCAAACATCCACGTGCCATATTTCCGTTGGTAATAGTCCAACGGCTTCAGCAGTCTTATCATGGCCACCCCACACTCATGCTTCAATAATTCCATATTTCTTTTATGCTTTGCTTCTATATCTTGAAAAAGGGGAAACACTCAAACGTGAATTCCCCTTTTCATTATTCTACGGTAACAGACTTCGCCAGATTCCTGGGATGGTCTACGTTCTTCCCCTTGCATACCGCTACATGGTAGGCCAACAACTGAAGGGGAATGGTAGCTATCAAGGGTTCCAGACAAGCCAAGGTGTCGGGCAACTCAATGACCTCATCGGCAATCTTCGCTACCGTGTCGTCGCCTTTCGTCACCAAGGCGATCACCTTTCCCTTGCGAGCCTTTATCTCCTGGATGTTCGACAGCACCTTCGCATACATGGCGTTATGCGTCGCTATGACGACAACGGGCATGTCGGAGTCTATCAAGGCGATAGGACCGTGTTTCATCTCCGCGGCGGGATATCCCTCAGCATGGATGTAACTTATCTCCTTTAACTTCAACGCCCCCTCCAAGGCGACAGGATAACTGTATCCCCTTCCTAAATACAGGAAGTTACGGGCATAGGTAAACGTACGACTGAGATCCGCTATCTTGTTGTTTTGCTTTAAAACCTCGTTTATCTTCTCGGGCACTTCCCACAAGTGGCTCGCCACCGATTGGTATTCCTCCTCGGAGATGGTTCCCTTCTCCTTGCCGATGGCTAACGACAACAAGGTCAGCACCGTCACCTGTCCCGTGAAGGCTTTCGTACTTGCCACTCCAATCTCAGGACCAACGTGGATATACGTTCCCGTATCTGTAGCTCGGGCAATACTCGAGGCGATGGCGTTGCAGATGCCATAGATGAAAGCACCTTTGCTCTTCGCCAATTCCACGGCAGCCAAGGTATCCGCAGTCTCTCCACTCTGCGAGATGGCAATGACCACGTCCTCTGATGTCACGACAGGATTCCTGTAACGGAACTCACTCGCGTATTCCACTTCCACGGGTATGCGACAATAGTTCTCCAACATCTGCTTCCCTATCAAGCCCGCATGCCAAGAGGTGCCGCAGGCGACGATGATGATGCGCTTGGCATTGAGCAACTGTTCGCGATAATCCGTGATGGCACTCAACAAGACACCCATCCCGTCATCTCTCTTCACCACTCTTCCTCGCATGCAGTTGGTAAGGCACTCGGGTTGCTCGAAGATTTCCTTGAGCATGAAATGCGGGAACCCCCCTTTCTCTATTTGTCCTAAGTCGATGTCGACCGTTTGCACCTCTGCGCTCAATGGCACGTTGAGGATGTTGACGACTTTCAACTCCTCACCGAGTCTCATCATGGCGATGCTTCCGTCCTCCAAGTATACGACCTTGTCAGTATACTCAATGATAGGACTGGCATCAGAACCCAAGAAGAACTCACCATCACCGATACCCACCACCAACGGACTTTGTTTACGGGCAGCGATGATTTGGTTGGGGTGACGCTTGTCTAATATGGCAACAGCGTAGGCACCGATGACCTGGCGAAAGGCTATCTGCACGCTCGTCAACAGGTCAAGGTTTTTCTTGACTTGAATATACTCTATCAGTTGCACCAATACTTCCGTATCCGTCTCCGTGACAAACTTCACCCCTTTCGCCATCAAGTTTTTCTTGATGACGGCGTGATTCTCTATGATACCGTTATGGATTATCGCCAGGTTCTTGGAGGAAGAATAGATGGGATGGGCATTGAGTGCGGAAGGTTCACCATGCGTTGCCCATCGTGTATGGGCGATGCCCACGATGCCCGTCAGGTTCTTGTCGGAACAATACGCCTCGAGGTCTGACACCTTCCCCTTTTCCTTGTATACCGACAAGTTGCCGTTATCATTGATCAAGGCGACACCCGCCGAGTCATAACCACGATACTCCAATCGTTTCAGTCCCTTGATAAGGACAGGATACGTATCCCTTTTCCCCAGATAGCCTACTATGCCACACATACGACGACTTCTTACGGATTACTTCAAGATGTTTACCACCAACGAAGCGATAGAGATCAAGGTGCTGGCGAAAGATATCCACAAGGTGGTGGCGGAACCAATCGCCGAGTTCTGCGTCTTCACGGAGTTGGGCTCGACATAGATGATATCGTTTTGCTGGAGATAATAATAAGGAGAGTTTATCAGGTTGGCGTCGTTGAGGTTCAGGCGATGTACGTGCTTTTGTCCTGTCGCGTCCTCGCGTATCAGCATCACGTTCTCGCGCTTTCCGTAGATGGTGAGGTCACCACGTTGTGCCAAAGCCTCCAAGACACTCATCTTCTCCGTAGGCACGGAAACGACACCTGGACTTGACACCTCTCCGATAATCGTCACGCGATACTCGCCATGCTTACCG
>X288_Common_Brushtail__coassemble_151_pt1 | contig 10791 bp, 7 predicted proteins | sample X288_Common_Brushtail__metabat2_high_PE_006 | metagenome-assembled genome bin X288_Common_Brushtail
GAACACCTCTTCCTCTATTTTTTCATTGTAGTGTTGATATGAGGACGATTAGGGCATTGCCTCTTCTACCAACCTGATTATTTCCTCTCTACATGGGATCATTTCATAGAGATGTTGCTCCCCATACGTCACATGCCCGACGGAAGTTGGAAGATGACAGGTTACGAGGGACTTTCCAGTCACGGGGGTGTCATCGGCATGTTCATCGGCATGTGGTTGTATTGTCGACACGTGAAGGTACCAGGATGGATACTACTTGACAACATGGGCATTTGCTCCGGCATCACTGCGACGTTTATCAGACTTGGAAACCTCATGAACTCGGAGATTATCGGCAAGGTGACAAATGTGCCATGGGCGTTTATCTTTGTTCGTGAGGATGGCTACCCCCGCCATCCAGGTCAACTTTACGAGTCACTCGCCTACCTGGGCTTCTGCCTCCTCATCCTCTTTATCTACCACAAACGAGGTCCAAAGAGCGTTGGCAGCGGCTTCTACTTCGGACTCTGCCTGACCCTGATATTCACCTTCCGCTTCTTCATCGAGTTCACGAAGGAGATACAAGAGGATTTCGAGGCGAGTTTGCCCATCGACATGGGACAAATACTATCCCTACCCCTTATCATCATAGGCGTGTGGAGCATTGGACGAAGTTTTAGGAAACAAAAAAAATAATCGTGTGCTAAATACTTATAAACAAGGAGTTGCGAAAAGCGCAACTTTATTAACATATCTTTATGCAAAAAATCGGTACGTCGTATCGATTTTTTTGTTATTTTTGCAGACAAATGGCGCGTACAGGATATACCATTTTAATCGACATAACAGTTAGCCAAAGACATACAAATGGAAATTAAGAACTTCACCATCACCAAGAGAGACGGAAGTGCCGACCGCTTCAGTCTTGACAAGATCATGAATGCCATCATCAAGGCATTTAATTCAGTAGATGAACCCGCTGACTTGGGTTGCATCTCCAAAATCATCAGCCATCTCGACATTCACGAGGGTATCAAGGTTGAGGACATACAAAACCAAGTAGAGGAAGCCTTGATGAAAGAAAACCACTACAGGGTGGCGAAGAGTTTCATGCTGTATAGGCAACGGCACACGGAAGACCGTGAGACCATGGAGAAGTTGAAGTTCCTGGCTGACTATTGCGATGCCGCCAACGCCGCCACGGGGTCAAAATATGACGCCAACGCCAACGTGGAACACAAGAACATCGCCACGCTGATAGGTGAGCTTCCCAAGTCAAACTTCATACGCCTTAACCGCAGGTTGCTTACCGACCGTATCAAGAAGATGTATGGCAAGGACCTGGCCGACAGGTATCTTGACTTGCTCAACCACCACTTCATCTACAAGAACGATGAGACGAGCCTCGCCAACTATTGCGCATCCATTACCATGTATCCGTGGTTGATTGGAGGTACGATAGCCATAGGCGGCAACTCCACGGCCCCCTCCAACCTCAAGTCTTTCTGTGGAGGTTTCGTCAACATGGTCTTCATGGTATCGAGCATGTTGAGTGGTGCCTGCGCCACGCCAGAGTTCCTCATGTACCTTAACTACTTCATCGCTCTTGAGTACGGCAAGGACTATTGGAAGAATGCCGACAAGGTGGTGGACCTTTCCCTGAAACAAAGGACGATAGACAAGATGATTACCGACTGCTTTGAGCAGATCGTTTACTCCATCAACCAACCAACGGGCGCGCGCAACTACCAAGCCGTCTTCTGGAACATCGCTTATTATGATAAACCCTACTTTGAGAGCCTCTTCGGAGATTTCTACTTCCCCGACGGGAGTCGTCCCGACTGGGAGGGATTGAATTGGCTACAGAAACGGTTCATGAAGTGGTTCAACAAGGAGCGCACCAAGGCAGTGCTCACGTTCCCCGTCGAGACATTGGCCCTACTGTCAAAAGATGGTGATGTCATAGACCAAGAATGGGGCGACTATGCCGCCGAGATGTACGCGGAAGGGCACTCCTTCTTCACGTACATGAGCGATAACGCCGACTCCCTGAGTTCTTGCTGTCGCCTTCGCAACGAGATACAAGACAATGGTTTCAGTTATACCTTGGGTGCTGGCGGTGTCTCTACGGGTTCCAAGAGCGTACTGACCATCAACCTGAATCGTTGCGTACAGTATGCCGTCAACAACAAACAAGACTACCGTGCCTTCCTGGAAGAGATCATCGATGTCTGCCACAAGGTGCAGCTGGCGTATAATGAGAACTTGAAAGAACTGCAAAGGCATGGTATGTTACCACTCTTCGACGCAGGCTACATCAACATAGGAAGACAGTACCTCACCATCGGCATCAATGGTCTCGTGGAGGCTGCTGAGTTCATGGGATTGCGGATAACGGACAACCCAGACTACCTAAAGTTCGTGCAAACCATATTAGGACTGGTGGAGAAGTACAACAAGCGATACCGCACGAAGGATGTCCTCTTTAACTGTGAGATGATTCCTGCGGAAAACGTGGGCGTGAAGCACGCGAAGTGGGATCGCGAGGACGGCTATTTCGTTCCCCGTGACTGCTACAACAGTTACTTCTACGTAGTAGAGGACGAGTCGCTGAACATCATCGACAAGTTCAAGATGCATGGCGCACCTTACATCGAGCATCTCACGGGAGGCTCGGCACTTCACATGAACCTCTCCGAGCATTTGTCGAAGTCACAATACAGGCAGTTGCTGAAGGTAGCGGCAAAGGAAGGCTGCAACTACTTCACCTTCAACATCCCCAACACGATCTGCAATGACTGTGGACACATAGACAAGCGGTATTTAAAGGAATGCCCCGTTTGCCACAGCAAGAACGTGGACTACATGACCCGCATCATCGGCTACCTGAAGAGGGTCAGCAACTTCTCTTCCCCACGGCAAGCTGAAGCCCAGCGCAGGTACTACGCAGGGCACGAGAAGTTGGAGTTGCAAGGGAAAGAAGAGGAGAACTTGTCCACTGTAACCAATCCATAAGACAAGCATGCTGAAATACGTAAATACAGGTGTCGTCTTTCAGGAGATACCCGACGAGGTGACCCTTGCCGTAAACATCTCCAACTGTCCTTGTCATTGCCCAGGATGCCATAGCCATTTCCTGTGGGGAGACGTGGGCACGCCACTTACCCCGTTGGTACTCGAGGATTTCATCCGTGAATATGGAAAGGATATCACTTGCGTATGCTTCATGGGTGGAGACGCTGAACCTGAATATGTCAACACGCTTGCCAAATATCTGCACCGTGAGCATCCCAGCTTAAAGGTGGGTTGGTATAGTGGGCGCATTCGCGTTCCCGCTGTTGTCAACAAGGCTGACTTCGACTACATCAAGTTAGGGCCATATATAGAACATCTGGGGTGCTTGAAGAGTCGCACCACAAACCAGCGGCTATACAAGCGTGCTGTCAATGATGACTTCAGGGATATCACCGCCCGTTTTTGGAAAGAGCAAGGCACTTGACTTCGAGGACTATTTTCCCCTTACGATTTTCTTTATCTCGTTGAGTCTGTTGAGAGCCTCAACAGGGGTGAGGTTGTTGATGTCCAAACCTAATATCTCGTCACGTATCTGACAGAGGACGGGATCATCCAACTGGAAGAAAGAGAGTTGCATACCCTCAGCAGACTGTTGGATACGTGCTGGGTCGGGTTTCCCCACGGCTCCCACTCCTTCGTTGTCAGCTTCCAATTGTCCTAATATGACCTTGGCGCGACTCACGATACTGCGAGGCATTCCCGCTATCTCCGCTACATGGATGCCAAAAGAATGCTCCGAACCGCCTCGTTCCAGTTTACGGAGAAAGATGACTTTCCCGTCTACTTCCTTCACACTTACGTTATAGTTCTTGATACGATTGAAATGCTTCTCCATCTCGTTTAATTCATGGTAATGGGTAGCGAAGAGCGTACGGGCTTGCGACCCCTTGTGCTCATGTAGGTACTCCACGATAGCCCAGGCGATAGAGATGCCGTCGAAGGTGGAAGTACCCCTACCCAACTCGTCGAAGAGAACCAAAGACCTGTCCGTGGCATTATTCAGGATGTTGGAAGCCTCTGTCATCTCCACCATGAACGTGGATTCTCCCAAGGAAATGTTATCAGAGGCACCCACACGAGTGAAAATCTTGTCTACCAACCCTATTCTCGCCCTTTCCGCTGGAACATAACAACCCACCTGGGCAAGTAACACGACAAGGGCGGTTTGACGCAACAGCGCTGATTTTCCCGCCATGTTAGGGCCTGTAATCATGACGACTTGCTGCGACTCCCTGTCAAGGTACACGTCGTTGGGCACATACCGCTCCCCTATCGGCAATTGCTTCTCGATGACTGGATGCCTTCCCTTGCCAATATCTATCACGGTGGAATCATCCACCTCTGGTCTTACGTATTTATGTTCCCTTGAGGCATTGGCAAACGAAAGCAAGCAATCCAGGTAAGCGACGCGAGTGGCGTTAATCTGTATCTGTGGGATATACTCTTGTATCACGAGTATCAACTCATTGAAAAGACGATTCTCCAATGCTTGTATCTTTTCGTCAGCACCCAGTATCTTCTCTTCATATTCCTTCAGTTCCTGCGTGATGTACCGTTCCGCCTGAGCCAAGGTCTGCTTGCGAATCCAGTCGGCAGGCACCTGGTCTTTGTACGTATTACGTACTTCCAGGTAATATCCAAACACGTTGTTGTAACCTACTTTCAGACTGGAGATGCCCGTTTGCGCCACCTCCCTTTCCTGTATCTTCAGCAAGTACTCCTTCCCATTGCGGCTGATGGCACGCAAATCATCCAATTCCTCATTAAAACCATCAGCAATCACACCCCCCTTAGTAATCAATTGCGGAGGGTCTAGCACGATTTCCGCCGCTATCCTGTCTCTCAAACTCTCACAAAGATTGAGTTGTTCCCCTACCCTTTTCAACGCCTCATTCTTCGCGAAGGAGCACGCTGACTTTATGGGACGGATGGCAATGAGGGCATTCTTCAACTGCACCATCTCACGGGGAGACACACGACCTACAGCGACCTTGGAGATAATGCGTTCCATGTCTCCGACACGATGCAGTTGCTCTCCCACCAATTCCCTGAATTCTGGTTCACGGAAGAAATATTCCACCATGTCAAGACGCTCGTTGATAGGATTGACATCTTTCAAGGGAAACATCAACCATCGACGCAACATCCTTCCCCCCATAGGTGTCACCGTACGGTCAACGACGTTGAGCAGGGAACTGCCGTCATCCTGCATGGTGTCGACCAATTCCAAGCTCCTTATCGTGAACTTGTCCATGCGCACGTACTTCTCTTCCTCTATGCGAGAAATCGCCGTGATGTGTCCGATGCGAGTATGTTGCGTGATTTCCAAATATTGCATGATGGCACCTGCCGCTATAACCCCATTCTTCAAGTGATCGACGCCGAATCCCTTAAGGTTGCGGGTATGAAAGTGTTTCAACAACTTCTGCTTGGCTGTTTGTTCGGTAAACACCCAGTCATCAAGTTCAAACACGCAATGCTTGGTACCAAAATAACGCTCAAAGTCCTGCTTGCGCGTTCGCTCATACAAAACCTCCTTAGGTTGGAAATTCCCCAATAACTTCTCCACGTAATCAAAGGTACCCTCACCCGTGAGGAACTCACCCGTGGATATGTCCAAGAAACTCACGCCACAAGCCGCCTTCCCGAAGTGCACGGCAGCCAAGAAGTTGTTTTCCTTATAGTTGAGCACGGTATCTCCCATCGCCACACCTGGGGTCACCAATTCCGTAATCCCTCTCTTCACCATGCGATCATCTTCCGTGATGCCTCTTTTCCCTTTGAGTTGCTCGCGCTTCTTCTTGGGGTCTTCCAACTGGTCACAGATTGCGACTCGCTTTCCTGCCCTTAACAGTTTGGGCAGATAAGTGTCGAGCGCGTGGTGGGGAAAACCAGCCATCTCCGTAGATTCCGTTTGTCCACCATTGTTACGTCGGGTCAACGTGATGCCAAGTATGGCAGAAGCCTCTACAGCGTCGGCACAATAAGTCTCATAAAAGTCACCACAACGAAACAACAACAAAGCGTCGGGATGCTTTGACTTCATCTCGAAAAACTGTCGCATCATGGGAGTCAATCCCTTGCTCTTATCTACCATAAACGTTGGTTTTGAATGGCAAAGATAACGAAAAAGCGAGAGATTCAAAAGGAATTGTCCTTTTTTTGTTACAATAAAATTCTCGCGTCTAATTTTGCCATGTCTCTAATTTCCACTATCTTTGCAACTTGAATTGGAATGCCCTATTTATTGGGGATGAACAAAGACAACAATAAAACAACATAAAGATGGAATACAATTTCAGGGAAATCGAAAAGAAATGGCAACGCAGATGGGTGGAGCAAAAAACCTATCACGTAGTGGAAGACGAGCAGAAAGAGAAATTCTATGTACTGAACATGTTTCCTTATCCTTCTGGGGCTGGCTTGCACGTGGGACATCCCTTGGGATACATCGCTAGTGATATCTATGCCCGTTTTATGCGACTGCGTGGGTACAACGTACTCAACCCGATGGGTTATGACGCTTATGGACTTCCTGCGGAACAGTATGCCATACAGACAGGGCAACATCCTGAGAAGACAACCGTGGAGAATATCAATCACTATCGGGAACAATTGGATAAGATAGGGTTCTCTTTCGATTGGGATAGGGAGATACGTACGTGCGACCCTGATTATTATAAGTGGACGCAATGGGCTTTTCAACGGATGTTTAATAGTTACTATTGCTTTTCCCAAGGAAGGGCGTTGCCTATCGAGAAGTTGATTGAGCATTTCGAGACGAAGGGTACTGAGGGTCTGAACGTGGCGCAAAGCGAAGAACTGTGTTTCTCGGCTGAGGACTGGAGAGGTATGAGCGAGAAGCAGCGACAGGAGACATTGATGAACTATCGCATCGCTTACTTGGGGGAAACGATGGTGAATTGGTGCGCTGGTTTGGGTACGGTGCTCGCAAATGACGAAGTCGTGGACGGAATGAGCATACGGGGTGGCTATCCCGTGACGCAGAAGAAGATGCGACAGTGGTGCTTACGGGTATCTGCCTATGCGCAACGGTTGCTTGACGGACTGGAGACCATAGAATGGACCGACTCCCTGAAGGAGACACAACGTAACTGGATAGGGCGCTCGGAGGGCGCAGAGGTGACCTTTAAGGTAAAGGACAGTGATGTTTCTTTTACTATTTTCACGACTCGAGCCGACACGATGTTTGGCGTGACTTTCATGGTATTGGCACCAGAGAGTGATTACGTATCACAAGTGACGACCCCCGATAGGCAAAAGGACGTGGAAGAATATTTGGATTACGTAAAGAAGCGTACGGAACTGGATCGTATCAGTGACAGGAAAGTGACGGGTGTCTTCACGGGTTCGTACGCCATCAACCCGTTCACGGGGGACGCGATTCCTATATGGATCAGCGAGTACGTGCTGGCAGGATATGGCACGGGGGCTATCATGGCCGTGCCCGCTCATGACAGCAGGGACTATGCTTTCGCCAAGCATTTCAACTTGCCTATCATCCCGCTGATAGAGGGAGCTGACGTGAGCGAAGAGAGTTTCGATGCCAAGGAGGGTATCGTAACAAACAGTCCTCGTAAAGGCGTGACTCCATATATTGATTTCTCGCTGAATGGGTTGACGGTAAAGGAGGCTATCGAAGCGACGAAGAGATATGTTCGTGATCATGGACTGGGTAGGGTGAAGGTAAACTATCGCCTGCGTGACGCTATTTTCTCTCGGCAGCGGTATTGGGGTGAACCTTTCCCCGTGTATTACAAGAACGGGATGCCTTACATGATTCCTGAGGAGTGCTTGCCTTTGGTATTGCCTGAGATTGACAAGTATGAACCTACGGAGACGGGGGAGCCTCCTTTGGGGAGAGCCAAGAAATGGGCATGGGATTCCGTGAAAAAAGAGGTGGTGGACAAGTCATTGATGGATAACGAACGGGTTTTCCCTCTTGAATTGTGCACCATGCCTGGGTTCGCTGGGAGTTCGGCTTATTACTTGCGGTATATGGACCCGAGAAATCGGGGGGCTCTCGTAGCTGAGGATGTCAATCGATATTGGCGGCAGGTGGATCTTTACGTGGGTGGCACGGAGCACGCCACGGGTCACTTGATTTACTCTCGCTTTTGGAACAAGTTCTTGCATGACTATGGGGTAAGTGTGGTGGAAGAGCCTTTCCAACGGCTTATCAATCAGGGGATGATTCAGGGACGTTCTAATTTCGTATATCGAGTAAACTGCGATGATCATGACAAGGCACCGGTATTCGTCAGCTTTGGGTTGAAAGACCAGTATGAGACGACAGCGATACACGTTGACGTGAATATCGTGCATGGAGACATACTGGACATTGGGGCTTTCAAGTCGTGGCGTCCAGAATATGAGAACGCAGAGTTCGTGCTGGAGAACGGGAAGTATGTCTGTGGTTGGGCTATCGAGAAGATGTCGAAATCGATGTTTAACGTGGTGAATCCTGACATGATCGTGGAGAGGTATGGGGCTGACACGTTGCGACTCTATGAGATGTTTCTTGGTCCAGTGGAACAGAGCAAGCCTTGGGACACGAACGGGATTGATGGCTGCCATCGCTTCCTTAAGAAATTCTGGAACTTGTTTTATGACGTACGGGATAATCGGTTCTTGCCTTCTGATAGGGAAGAGGCTTCTCCTGCTGCGCTGAAGGCACTGCATAAGCTTATCAAGAAAGTGACGGAGAACATCGGGAAATTCTCTTATAACACGGCTATATCGGCTTTCATGATTGGGGTGAATGAACTAGGACAACAGAAATGCCATCATAGGGAAGTGCTAAGGACGCTGGTGGTGCTGATTGCTCCTTTCGCTCCCCATATCGCTGAGGAGTTGTGGGAGGCTCTGGGCGAGCAGGGGAGCGTATGCGACGCGGTGTGGCCTAATTATGATGAACGTTACTTGGTGGAAAGTGAGATACAGATGACGGTGTCTTTCAACGGAAAGGCTCGCTTCCAGATGACATTCGCGGCTGAGGCTTCCGCTAAGGAGATTGAGGCTGCAGTACTCGCCGACGAGAAAAGCAAGAAATACATGGATGGAATGATAGTCGTAAAGGTCATCGTGATACCTGGTAGGATAGTCAATGTCGTCTTGAAGAAATCATGAAGATGGAGAAACGAATCATCTCCAGATAATGAAAGGGTGAAAGAAAAGGGTTTTGGAGTTTCTCCTGTTCCCTGATGACTTGAACGAACGTCTTTAATGATTGACAGGATATGGATTGGTATATGAATCTAAATTCAATGATTGCCAGATGAGGATGAATATATCGATTGATAAACTTAATGGTTGACGGAATGTGAATGGATATGCTTCTTTGACAAATCTAATGAATTGACGGAATGCGAATAGCTATTTCTGGGAAATTGAAGAATGAGGTCAAGGATTATTTTTACATGACGCTTGGGCTCTTGCTGTACGCCTTCGGGTGGACGGTGTTCCTGTTGCCTTATGAGGTGGTGACGGGTGGTGTGACGGGTGTCGCCGCCATCATCTTTTACGGAACGGGAATTCCCATATTCCTTTCTTATCTGGCTATCAACGGGGTGCTTTTATTGGTGGCACTGCGTATCCTTGGATTGAAATTCATGATAAAGACGGTGTACGCCATCATCGCTTTGTCAGTATTGTTGGCTCTAGCACAAGACTTGATGACAGGAGATGATGGACAGTTGATACAGGTTTTGGGATCAGGACAAGACTTCATGTCGGTTATCATCGGTTGCGTGATGACGGGAACGGCCTTGGCCATCGTCTTCCTGCATAACGGGAGCACGGGTGGTACGGACATCATCGCGGCGGTAGTAAACAAATATCACGATATCTCCTTGGGTAGGGTGCTTATCTTCGTGGACTTACTCATCATAGCCAGCTCGTTCCCCGTATTCTTGGCAAAACCAGAATATGAAGTGGTGGACGTGTGGAGGAAGATAGTGTTTGGTCTTTGCACGATGGTGATAGAGAATTTCGTGCTTGACTACGTGATGAACGCTCGGAGGGAGAGTGTACAGTTCATGATTTTCAGTATCAAATACCAAGAGATAGCAAATGCCATCGCTAAGGAAACCGAACGGGGCGTGACCATCCTCGACGGTCATGGTTGGTATACTGGACATGAACGGAAGGTGCTTTGCGTTCTTGCCAAGAAACGGGAGAGTATCAATATATTCCGCATCATAAAGATGATAGACCCTAACGCCTTCGTAAGCCAAAGTGCAGTGATAGGCGTGTTTGGTGAGGGTTTCGATGTGATGCGAGTGAAACTAAACGAAAAAAAAGGGAAAGAATGAGGAGAATCGTTTTCGCTACAAACAACGCACATAAACTACGGGAAATAAGGGAAATATTAGGTCGAGACTTTGAGGTTGTGTCGCTGAGTGACATAGGATGCGACGAGGAGATACCAGAGACAGGAGACACGTTGGAAGAGAATGCCCTGCAAAAGGCACAATATGTCAATGACCATTATCACATTGGTTGCTTCGCAGATGACACGGGACTGGAAGTAGAAGCTCTTCACGGCGCTCCTGGTGTGCATAGTGCCCGTTACGCAGAAGGCACTGACCATGACAGTGAGGCGAACATGGGGAAGCTACTACGTGAACTAGAAGGTGAAGAAAACAGGAAGGCAAGGTTTCGCACGGTGATTGCCTTGATTGAGGGAAGGGATGATTGCTCTCTCGAAGGCTCCTC